>Ga0154864_109_pt4 | contig 11698 bp, 7 predicted proteins | sample Rifle2008BG19ft_FD_105836 | JGI IMG/M metagenome (GOLD analysis project Ga0154864, IMG submission 105836) | candidate division WWE3 bacterium RBG_19FT_COMBO_53_11 | reverse complement strand
TGATCAAAGGAGGTATGGATTGAACCAATCGTGTATTCGTAGAGCGCCAGCAGCTCGTCCGGCAGGGCCATCTTGGCTTGGGCGTCAATGTTGACCTCCGCCCCGAAAAAGAGCCCGATCTTGTCTTGATATTTTTCGCGGAGCTCTTCGATCTCCCGCTTGCGCTTCAAAATTTCCTCCCTTGCCTGAGGTAAACCCCGAGTCAGCACGGAGGGGGAATGATCGGAGATGCCGATATACTTCCGCCCCAAACGGATCGCCTCTTCCACCATCGAAGCGGTCGTTTCTTCGCCATCGGAATGGGTGGTATGGACGTGAATCTCTCCCAACACATCCGCAACTTCAACCAGTTTTGGCAATTGTCCTTTTTGCGCCGCTTCAATCTCACCGGTGTCTTCGCGCAGTTCCGGCGGAATCCAAGGAAGTTTCAGCAGCCGGTAAAACTCCTCCTCGGTCTCAGTCGGCAGATATTCTCCGGTAATCTTTCCCCCCTGGTACTTCTTAACCCCATACTCCGAAAGGGAGAGGCCTTGATCATTGGCAATTTTTCGGATATGGATGTTGTGAGATTTTGATCCGGTAAAATATTGGAGGAGGGCTCCGTAGCTTTTAGGATTATGGACGCGAATATCAACCTGCCGGCCGGTCTTTAAAACCACCGTCGCCTTCGCCCCGCCGGCGCCAACCACTCGGGCGACGTCGGGGAGAGAGGTAAATTCTTTCACCACTTTCTGCGGCTCGGTCGTCGCAATGCCAATGTCGATATCCCCCACCGTTGAAACCATTCGCCGGAGCGATCCCAACGGATCGGCCCGCACCACGCCGGGCAAACGGAGAATTTGTTCGATTAATCTCTCTGCGATTGAGAACGCTACCGGCAAAAGAATCCGCTCTTTATGCTGTTCCCGGCCCTCGATCGCCTTAAGAATCAACTCCTGGCTCCTCCGGCCGAATCCTTCTATCTTCTCAATCTTCTTCTCCCTAACCGCTTGATGAAGATCTTCGATCGTTTTGACCTTAAGTTCCTTCGCCAAACGGTAGGCCCGCTTGGGCCCTACCCCCTCCAACCCGAAAATAGTGAACATTCCGGACGGAAATCCTTTCTTGACTTCCTCGAAGTGTTTGACTTTTCCGGTCCGAAAATATTCGTCCAAATGAGAGGAGATACTCTTGCCTACTCCGGGAAGATCTCCCAATCTTCCCTCTTCCCAAAGATCCTTAACTTCGGAAGTGGCGTGTTCGATCGAATCCGCCGCCGTGTCGTAAGCGCGGATCTTAAAACGATTTTCGTTCTTGACCTCATAAGCCGCCGCAATCTCTCGAAAGAGACGGGCAATCGCGGTGTTGGAGAGCTTAGTTGGCTCCATCAAGGAAATAGTAACAAGTAACAAGGGGCAAGTAATTAGAAGTGGAGCGGCGGACCGGATTTGAACCGGCGACCTCTTCCTTGGGAAGGAAGCGTTCTACCACTGAACTACCGCCGCATGGCGGTCCCGACGGGATTTGAACCCGTGATCTCTTCCTTGACAAGGAAGCGTGCTGGGCCAGACTGCACCACGGGACCGCGAGTGTAACGAGTGGGACCGCGGCTAGGTGCGAGATCGTCGCGCCGTCCCCACGGGACCACGATTCAAATTATAACAACCTCTTATAACAACCTCGAATTGCTACCATGATTAAGGCGATGCCAACTCTAGGAATTGATGTCGGCGCAAGCAAAGTTCGCTATGTTATCTGGGAGAAGAACCAAGTCCTCCTCGACAAAGAAATAAAGCTCCTCGCACCCAGCCGAGAAGAACTCAACCGTATTTTCCAAGAAATATCTAAAATAACTAGGGGAAGCCGCGTGTCCGCCGCGGGAGTGGGACTTCCAGGAACCGTCGAAAAGGAAAGCGTCACCTCCGCCCTTAACTTCCCTACCCTAGCAGGGTGGAATATTAAAGCCGAGTTAGAAAAACTCCTGGGTGTGCCGGTAAAGATCGTTAACGACGCCAAGGCCTTCGTGATCGCTGAAACCCAAGCCGGCGCCGCCAAAGGAAAGCAAAACGTGATTGGGATTACTCTCGGAAGCGGGCTGGGAATCGGAATCGTTTTAAATGGAAATCTCTATTTGGGACAGGGAACAGCAGGAGAGGAAGGACACGAAATCATAGATTTGCCCAATCGCAAGGAAGCAGAGGATTTTGCCTCGGCGAAATTTTTCAAAAAGTTTGGCAAGAGCCCCGACCAACTTCGTCAGTTAGCCGAGATAGGAGATCAAGACGCCAAACAAGCCTTTGAGGAATTTGGGAAAAACCTGGGAGTAATCATTGCCAACCTTGTGAATCTCCTTGACCCAGAAGAAATTGTGTTGGGGGGAGGGATCGCGGGCGCTTACGGTTTCTTTATTGAAGAAACCAAACGGTCCGCCGCGGACTTGATCGTTAACCCCAGCCGAAAAGATATTGCCATCCGACCCGCCGCTTTGGGACCTTCGGCCGGGGCGATTGGGGCCGCCATCCTCACTGGGTTATAATATTTGCTGTCGCCGGCGTAGCTCAGTGGTAGAGCAATCCCTTCGTAAGGGAAAGGTCGACGGTTCAAATCCGCCCGCCGGCTCCAGTATTTTTAATTTTGAAATGCCTTACCGGTCTAAAAGGTATCTTGCGACAAGAAGAAGAAAAATTAGTTTTGGCCAGAGTTGGAAGACATTAAGCCGTGACGACCGAAGCGACTTGGTCAGTCTTCTAAAGGTTCTGGGGATTATTTTAGCGGTGGTCGCGGCTCTCTATTTTATCGGGATCAGCGGTCTCACCTATATCGGTGGTTTCTGGAACCTATTCACCGGGGAAACCGGATCCACGGCCGGCGATAAAGTCGCTCCTTCTCCTCCCACTCTCAACCCCATCTCTACATACACCAAGAGCGGGGTTATTAATCTTTCCGGATTCGCCGAACCCGCAGCGGAGATCACTCTCTATGTCAACGAAGTTGAAAAAGCCAAAACCATTTCTGAAGCCGGAGGCGGGACCTTTAGCTTCTCCAACGTCGCCTTGACTACCCAAGGGAAGAATGTCATCACCGCCACCGCTAAAGACCGGGCCGGAAACGTGAGCCGGAGCTCGGCCGAGCTCAGCGTTACCTTCGACAAGAAACCGCCGGAATTGGAAATTACGGCGCCGAAAAACGGGCAGGCTTTCTCGGGAGAGGATAAAAAACAAATTCACGTGGAAGGGAAAACCGAAGCCGGAGCAACCGTAGAAGTCAACGAGAGTCTGGCTCCGGTCTTAGCGGGCGGAACCTTTAAATCAACGATAACTGCCAAGGATGGGGATAACAAAATCACGGTTGTGGCCACCGACAAGGCCGGAAACGAAAAGAAGATTGAACTATCCGTCACTTATTCGCCTTAAGAATTTAAGGCGAATAAGCTAGGTTCGACTTAGCGAGCCGTCCGTATTCTCCTTAACCGTTAATTTCCGAAATCGAATCGTTTGGAAAATCAGAAGAACCAAAATTAAAATTTCGGACGCGATTGTGGCGGTGATCGAAGCAAAGTAGGAGTACCTGGGAATAAAAGCGACATTAAGGCCGATATTCAACGCGGCAGCGACCGCGTATATCCAAGGAAGAACCCGCTCTTTCCCAACCGTAATCAAAAACCACTGTAGAGGAGCAGTGGCAAAGAAGATGGGGAAGGATAAAACCAAAATCCGCATCACCAGCGCCGAAGCGGAAAATTCCGCGCCGCCTAAAACCGAAATTATCCAGGGGGCGATGAGAAATCCCCCCACCGTTAAAAGAACCGCGGACGCCAAAAGGACTTGAAGACTCTTCTGTAATCTGCTCCAAAGAAAAACAACCCCCTGTTTGTAATCCGCCAACATTACCGGATAGAGAGCGTTTACAAAAAATATCGGAATCGGCAAAATATTTTCAAAAACCTTGTACCCTAAACGGTAGATTCCTACCGCTTCAGCCGAATCCAGCGCCCGCAACAGAAAAACATCCGCCATCCAATTGATCTGGGAAAAGATAAGCGTGAGGCCCAAAGGAACTGCGGCTAGAAAAAGCCCGCGGGCGAATGTGAAGTTACCCCGGAAGTTTGGTTTCTCGGCTAAGCGGAAGGACAAAATCAAAGCCAAAAGAGCAAGAACGAAGGTCGTTGCCGCCCACGCAGAAACGAAGAAAGTTAAGCCGGCCCGCTGCCAAAATCCCCAGGCAAATACCAAAACTGCAAAGACGGAAGAAACGATTCCCGCCGCCACCGAAAGATCGTAGCGCAGATTGTGCTGGAAGAGGGCGTTTAAGCTCGTGTAAGCACCTTGGGCGAAGACGGTGGTTGCCGCCAAAGCGATTCCTAACTTCACCAGAGGCGCGTAAGGTACGAGAAGGGCAAGAGAAAGGGCCAAAAGAAAGGTCAAAAAAGAGAGTCCCAAACGCAGAATCAGGAGGCTGCCGAACTTTCGAACGTGGTGGTTATCGGTTGCAACCTGCCGAAGAAAAACCGCGTTCAGGCCGAAATCGGCAATCAGGTAGAGAAAGGCCGGGACGGTCGTAATCAGCACGTACTCTCCGAACTGAGAAACTCCAAGAGCGCGGGTAACCAAAGCGACCGTCACAATGGTCGAAACAATGCTGACTCCCTTTCCGATCAGCTGATAGATGGTGTTGGCGGCAATTTTTCTCCACATATTTAAAAAGATGGTGGGTGCTGCTGGATTTAATTAGTGCTAAGCACTATTCCTCCGGAATTCAGCGACCTCACTTTTACTATGGTGGGGAGTAGAGGATTCGAACCTCTGACTTCTACAATGTGAATGTAGCGCTCTACCGCTGAGCTAACTCCCCAAAGATTCCAATGAGGCGCTCTCCTTCTCGCGTTTCGCGAAAAGATAGCGATGCACAAGCATCGCGTCCCACTGAGCTAAGCACCCATTAAACCTGAAGCAACACTCTCCTTTTCGAGCTCTATTCGAAAAGCTAGTCCGCCTGAAGCGAGTTCCCCCAAACTACCTAATAATACAACGATGATGAGCCGCTTACTGTTTGTTTTATAATTGGTGGTTGATCCCACTGATTGAAAAATGATTCTTCGACTTCTGCGCGGTGTTATAACTTTCTTTTTCGAAATTGCCGAGACAGCGATTTTGGCAGTTTTAATCTTTCTGGCACTCTATTTGTTCCTGGTTCGGCCGCACCAAATCCGAGGGGATTCCATGCTCCCGAACTTTCACAACGGAGAGTATCTGCTCACCGAAATGGTTAGCTACAACTTGCTTAGGAAAGGGCCTCAACGCGGGGAGGTAATCGTTTTCCGTTCCCCCGAACAACCCAATCTGGACTTCATCAAACGGGTCATTGCTCTCCCCGAGGAAAAAGTTAAACTGGAAAACGGCAAAGTTTTTGTAATCAGCAAAGAACATCCGGAAGGATTTCTACTGGAGGAAGATTATCTGGAGGAAGGTACCGTCACCGAGGGCCGCCGCACAATCAAAGATGGGAAAGTTTTTTCAACCGGCGGCGGATACGTGGTGATGGGAGACAACCGCGAACGCTCTTCGGATTCCCGCGAATGGGGAGTGATCAAGAAGGAGAATATTATCGGAAAAGTTTGGCTGCGATACTGGCCGCCGGAGGCGGTGGCTCTGATTAAGCCCGCTTTTTATTAATGGACGATTATGTATCGTCCATTAACTAGCCCGCCTCAGGCGGGCGTCCTAATGACGCGGCATTAATTCACCGAAACGTGTTTCTTTCCTTTTTTTGTAGTGAAGGAAACTTTCCCTTCTTTGGTTGCAAAGATCGTAAAGTCCCTTCCAATCCCGGCTCCCCGACCAGGCGCAACATTTTTCCCCCGTTGGCGGATAATAATTGACCCGGCTGGGATACTCTGCCCCGAACCAACTTTTACCCCGAGACGCTTCCCGGAAACTCTTGGTTTTTGTCTAGCTTTTGAACCTCCAGCTTTTTTGTGCGCCATTAAATTTCGATCTTTTCCACCACGATTCTACTCAATTGGGCGCGGAACCCCCGTTTTTTACGATAGCGCGATTTAGCTTTATATTTCATCACTACTATCTTGGGACCTTTGAGATGCTCAATAACTCGGTAGGTAGCCGTCCCCTTACCGATGCTGGGCTGCAGAATCGTAACCGGAATCTTAACCTTAGATTTTTCCTCACCCGAAAGGTGGGGAACCGAAAGCTCGGTACCTTCTCGGATAAGATGCTGGGCTCCTCCCAGTTCTAAGACCGCGAGTTTTCCGGATTCCTTAACTTTTTCCGTTTTTACTATCTGCTTTTTAACTTCCATATCTTCAAGATTTGACGGCCGCCTCCGGCGACCTAGCAATTGCTTGCTAATGCTCACAATTGTGACGGCTACTTAAGAAAGTAACCTAGCAATTGCTTGCTAATGCTCACAATTGTGACGGCTACTTAAGAAAGTAACCTAGCAATTGCTTGCTAATGCTCACAATTGTAACACGGTGATTTTGAGCTCATCACCAGGTTCCAACCCAACCGCAAGGGTTTGGCTCCTAATCATCTGGGAAAAAAGCGCGACCGCCGCCTTGTTCTCTCCGGTCGCCGGATAGCCAACCCGAATCCGATCCGTAAGATTTAGGTTATTCTCTCGACGCAATTCCTGAATCGCCCGGATCATCTCTCGCGCGGAATATTCGGCCTTGAGTTCGGGGGTAATTTCGGTATTAAACCCCACTTTCAAAACTTTCCCGGGACATAACTCAACTTCCTTTACGTTCAGTTCCTCCGCCAAAACTCCAATTAATTCCCTACCGAAGGTTTGATACTCCGGAGCGCCGAAGACATTCAGTTTTGCCAGCGGTTGGCGAAGAGGAATTCCCGCAGTCTTTCGGAAAGAATGGCCCAGTTCAACGATCTCTCGAAGCCGAACCATTTGATTTTCCAACTCCTCATTCAATATCCCTTTCTCAACCTTGGGCCACTCGGCCAAATGCAACGACCCTCCCCCAACCAAATTTTGGTAAACCTCCTCAGTGATGTAAGGGACGAAAGGAGCCGAGAGTTTAACCAAGGTCGTCAAAACTTCACACATTGTTTGATAAAACGCCTCCTTGTCTTTGGGATCCGCCGCAGTTGGCCCAACCCGCTCGCGGCTCCGACGCAGATACCATTGGGAAAGATCGCCGACGACGAAGCGCTCAATCGCATTTGAAGCGGTGGCAGGATCATAACGGTCCAGAGATTCGGTCACTAATTTCACCAGCGAGTTGAGTTTTGATAGAACCCAACGATCAAGGATGGTTAATTGGTTGGTTGGTTGGTTGGTTGATTTGCTTTTTGGGGACCAGCCATCGGCCAGAGCATAATCAACGAAGAAACGGTAGACATTCCAAAAGATCAGGAAAAATCTCCGCCGGGTTATTTCGGCCGGGCCGTAGCCGAAATTAACGTTCGTAGACGGATCATGAGTGCAATAGAGCCAGCGCATGATGTCAACCCCCATCTTCTCGGCTCCTTCGTTGAATTCGATCGCGTTCCCCCAAGATTTGTGCATCTCCCGGCCGCGTTCATCGCGAACCAATGCATACCCGAGAACACTCTGGAAAGGAGCGGTATCCTCCAGGACGGCCGCCATCGCCAAAAGAGAGTAGAACCAATTCCGAAACTGACCGGGGAAAGATTCGGTAATGAAATCGAAAGGAAACCAATCCCGCCAGTAGCGCTTGTCGGTTAGATATTTGATCGTCGAGAACGGCACAATCCCCGCGTCCAGCCAAGGATTTCCCACGTCTTTAATACGCGGAACCTCCTCCCCGCAATCCGGGCACCGGATTTTAACTTCATCCACCCACGGCCGGTGCGGCGAGTTTCCCGCAAACTCTTTCCATCCCGAAACCGCTTTCTTTTCCAGTTCCTCTTTGCTTCCGACTACTTCCAGATGTCCGCAATTCTTACACTTCCAAAACGGCAGGGCTAGCCCCCAGTAGCGTTTTTTGGAGATCATCCAGTCGCTCATATTCTTGAGCCAATCCAACTCCCGCTCTCTCCCAAAAGAAGGGATCCAATTGATGGTTTTGGTGATTTTCATCATCCGAGATCGGAGATCATCCATCGCGATGTACCATTCGTCCACCAACCGAAAGATCAGTTCGGTTCCGCAGCGCCAACAAACCGGATAGCGGTGGGTGTAGCTTTCGGTCTTGAAAAGGAATCTGCGAGACCTTAATTCCTCTAGGATCTCCCGAACCGACTCCGTTGCGAAACGGCCGGTGTAACCGCTAAAACCGTCAATAAACTTCCCTTCCTCATCCAGCGATGCCACCACCGGTAAATTCTCTTTCTTGGCCAAAAGGTAGTCTTCCTTTCCACTCCCCGGAGCGATATGCACAATCCCCGTCCCCTCCTCCAGCGTGACAAAATCGGCGGTCACCACCTTGTGGGAAAAACCTTTCTGAATCGGCAAATCCGGAAAGAGCGGTTCAAACCGCCAACCTGCCAAGTCTTTCCCATCTTCTTCGGCGATAATTTCGCCTTTCAATCCCGAGGATTTGATCCGGTCTTTCGCTAAAATTAGCGTTTCCCCGCTCTCATCCACGAAGGCATAACGCAAATCCTTGCCCACGGCCAAAGAGGTATTGGCCGGCAGTGTCCAAGGAGTCGTCGTCCAAACCAAAAAATAGGTTTTAGGCTTTCCCGTCACGGGAAACTTCACAAAAAGGGTCTGATGCGTCAGTTCCTTGTAACCTTCCGTCACGATCTCGTGCTCGGAAAGAGCCGTCCCGCAGCGAGTGCACCAAGGAACCACATCGAGGCCCTCATAGATCCAACCGTTCTCGTGGCACTTCTTAAGGAAGTTCCAAATCGCGTAGTTGTTCTCGTCGGAAAGAGTGTAATAGTCATGGCCCCAATCCATAAAATATCCCAAGCGCTTAGATTGCTCGGTCTGAATCTTGGCGTATTTAAAGACGCGTTGTTTGCACTTGTTGACAAACTTGGCGATCCCATAGCCCTCGATGTCTTTCTTGGATTTAAAACCCAGTTCTTTCTCGACCTCCACCTCCACCCAAAGCCCTTGGGCGTCAAAACCGTTCTGGAATCGCTGGCGAAAACCCTGCATGTTCTTGTAGCGCTGGAAAAGATCTTTGTAGGTTCTCCCCCAAGCATGATGAACACCCATCGGATTGTTCGCGGTAATTGGACCGTCTAAAAAGCGGAAGAGCTTATTCGATGAGCGATTCTTGGATAAATATTTTTTAAGAACCCCTTTAACATCCCACCAGCGCAGGATCCGGCGCTCCAAGGCCGGGAAATCGGGAGTGGCTTCAACCTTCTTAAACGGCATAACAGGAAAAGTTTACCAGACTTAGACCAGCGAAGCTTTAGCGAAGTTGGGTCAGAACTCGATCCCCTTCTTGGCAATTTTCCCCGAGAAATTCGGTTCCCAAGCAATGGCAGGCAATCAACATTCACTATAACCGCAGCTATAACACTTCCGGCAGCCCTCTTCATTAACGAGAGTCGCCTGGCCGCAGGTGGGGCAGATATCCCCCACTTTCTGCAGCTTTCCGACCGGAAGCTGGGGCTGAATCTCTTCGATTTTTGCCTGTTCTTTCTTCCAACCCAAATACTCCTTCAGAATTTTGGCGATCCCATCGGCCAAAGAACGGACTTTCTGGGCGCCGAAGCCCACCGCCCGTGAACCACCAATCCCATCCAGCTGGTCAATAATCGCCGCCACTCTTTCCTTCGGCTTCATCGTGGGGTCAACTCGCAAAACGAGCGAAGAAAGCCGCCCGATCGCCTCGGCATCGGCGGCGATATCGGAACCGGCCTTGCCGACGTTGATAAATACCTCCAGCGGATTGCTGTCCCCGTTTTCATTGACTGTGACAAAGGCGCTTCCGACCGGAGTGTCCACCCGGTAGGTCGAACCAACCGTGCGAGTCGGCCGGGGCTTCACCGCCAATTCTCCCTCCCTTTTTTGCTTGGTCTCTGCGGTCTCCAAAACCACCTCTTTACGCGTCCCGGTGACGTAAACGGTCAAACCCTTGCAACCCAGCTTCCAGGCCTCCAAATAGGCCTTCCGCACGTCTTCGACGGTCGCATTCGCGGGGAAATTGCAGGTTTTGGAAATGGAGTTATCAACAAAGCGCTGCATAACCGCCTGCATTTTGATGTGTTGTTCGGGGGCGATATCTTGCGAAACGACAAAAACTCGGCGGATCTCCTCCGGAACTTGCTTAATTCCCTGCACCGTCCCCTTCCGCCGAACTTCTTCATAAATGTTGTCCCGTTTACCGTGGTCTAAACCCGATTTCTCCAGCGCCCAATCAAACATCGGACTGGTGTAAGAGAGTTCTCTCTTTCCCTGGTCCTCCCCGGCCGCTTGGAAAAGCTTTCTCACGTAAGAGAGGGCAAACACCGGCTCGCAGCCATATCCTTCCGCTCCCGCGACCGTGGAAATCGTACCGGTGGGCGCGATCGTGGTTTGGGCCCCGTTTCTGATTCCGTATTTTTTGATCCCGGCCACCACCGTTTGCCAATCAATCTTCGGCCGGCCAAAATCACGCTCATAAGGGTAAAGCGGGGAGGGGGGCTGCCAAACCAATTCCTTCGGATCGTAAATCGAACCTTTGATCTTCAAGAATGGCTGGCGTTCCCGGGCTAAGTCGATCGAAGTGCGCATCGCGTGATAGCGGACAAATTCCATGATTTGCGCCGCCAGTTCCAACCCATCTTCTTCACCGTAGGAGACTCCGAGAGCGTACATCACATCGGCCAACCCCATGATCCCCAGTCCGATCCGCCGGACCGCCATCGCCGCTTCCCTGAGCTGGGGGACTTCCGGAACATAGGCGTTCACTTCGACCACATCGTCCAAAAAAACGGTGGAGAGCCGAACGGTTTCGGCCAGCTTTTCCCAATCAATTTTCCCGCGCGGAGTAAAAACCTCTCGCTTCGCTTGAGAACCTTGTCCCGCCTTCGGCGTGATGAGGTGTCTCGCTAAATTAATCGATCCCAAGCAGCAGTTTTCATACGGGCCAAGCCACTGCTCCCCGCAAGGGTTGGTTGCCTGAAGTTCATAGAGATGGGGAACAGGATTATCGCGATTGGCCGTATCCAAAAACAGGATCCCCGGCTCACCGTTGTGATGGGCTGCGGTAGTGATCTCATTAAACAATTCCTGCGCATCCACTTCCTGCCAAACCTTTTCGCCGTGGGGATTGATCAGTTTGAACTTATCGCCATTTTCCACTGCCTGCATAAATTCGTCCGTGGCTCCGACCGAAATATTGAAGTTGGAAATTTCCCCCTCTTTCTCCTTACAGTGAGTGAAAAGCCGAACGTCGGGATGGGAAACTCTGAGAACCGCCATGTTTGCTCCGCGCCGGACGCCTCCTTGAGCGATTACGCCAAAGGAGGAGTCGTACGCTTCCAAAAAACCGACCGGTCCCGTGGAACGCCCGCCGGAGCGTTTGACAAAATCCCCCCGGGGACGAAGCTCCGAAAAAGAAAAGCCGTTCCCTCCTCCAGTTTGCTGAATCAAAGCTGCCACTCGAAGGGTCGAAAAAATCCCTTGGGGATCACGACCAAGATCATCTTTAATCGGCAAGACGAAACAAGCGGCCAGCTGACCTAGAGGAGTACCGGCCCCCGTCCAGGTGGGAGAATTAGGCACGAAAAGAAACTCCGACAGAAGTTTGGAGAAAATTTTTGCTACTCTCTTTGGG
>Ga0154864_123_pt7 | contig 12922 bp, 15 predicted proteins | sample Rifle2008BG19ft_FD_105836 | JGI IMG/M metagenome (GOLD analysis project Ga0154864, IMG submission 105836) | candidate division WWE3 bacterium RBG_19FT_COMBO_53_11 | reverse complement strand
CAGGATTGCTTTCAAGTTGGTGGAGACCGCGCTGAGCCGATTGGTGGTCCGGGCAGCGCTCTACCCCGTCATTGATTTTCCCGACGTGCCGGTGGCGAGCATTTACTTGCTCTCCTACTGCCAGCCGCGGGAGGAACGTTACGGCCGTTTGTTTGAAGTGGAATACTTCAGCCGGCAAGATCCCACCACCTGGTACGAGAGCGAGGGGGTGGTTGAAGTGCGATCTCTGCATCCAAAACTCATTGCTCCCAATTCCACCCCGGAGAACTTGGTCGAACCGGCGCGCAAGATGGGAGAGCGGTTGCTGGACTGGCAGGAGCACCACCCTCTGTGGGCCAGCGGCAAGGAAGTTGCGGCCTATGTCCAGGGTTCCTTCACCAAGCCTCACGAAGCGTACCCGTCGAATCTGCGGCTGATGCTGCACTTCACTCGGCTGCATGCCCTGCTCCTCGAGCGTGGGCATCACACTCCCAATGCTTGGGAGACGGATGACCTGCTCAAGCGCCTGGGTGCGTTCCTCAAGGACCGCATGCAGGACTGGGAGAAGGTGATCGGATAGTCTTATCACGCTGAGCGGGAGAAGGTTATCGAGCGTTAGTGAGAGGTTCTTACAGCTCGCTGCTGCCCCGGCGAGCTTTTTTGCTTGCTAGAATCTATTTGGTATGGAACATGTGGCAATTATGAAGAAATCCTGGGGGCTAACAGAGAAGATTTTGTCAGGCCAGAAGACGATTGAATCCCGCTGGTATGCCAACCGATCAGTTCCCTGGGACAAAATTGCCGCCGGAGACACGGTTTACTTCAAAAATTCCGGCGAGCCGGTAACGATCAAGGCAACAGTTGGAAAGGTTTTGCAATTTTCTGAATTAACTCCCAAAATAGTTCAGGAACTTCTTTACAAATACGGCCACGACGATGGACTAGAGCAAAGTGAGATACCCAGATTCTTCCAGATATTTAAGGACAAAAAGTACAGCATTCTTATTTTCCTAAAAGATGTTTCCTCTGTCGCACCGTTTGAGATTAACAAGCGGGGATTTGGGGCGATGGCGGCTTGGATCAGCGTGGATCGGGTTTCCACACTCAAGAAAAGATAGTTGGTAAGTTTACGTCCGGGGGTTTCCGTGCTTTAATAATGGCAGTACAAACCGCATAAGGAGGAGAGAGGAGTCCGGGGATGGACTATTACGGTGAACTTGCCCGGTTGATCGCGGCGGTGGAAGGGGCGCAGGTCATCGGCTTCGCCGGACCCGCCAATGAGCGATTCCCCCTTTACCGGATCGTTCGGGGAAAGGGGAAGAAGGTTCTGCTTTCCGGCGTGGTTCACGGCAACGAGCCGGCCGGCGCCTTTGCACTCATCGAGTTCTTCCGCAGCCAATCCCGAGAATTTGAAGGGGAGTTTGAGTTTACGGCCTTTCCCTGCATGAACCCTTGGGGCTATCAGCACTATGAGCGGGAAAACGGCGCCAAGCTCGATCTCAACCGCCATTTCGAAGAAGGAACTCCGGCCGAAGAGATTCGGTTGATCCTTCCTCTTTTGGAGAGCTACATCTTTGCGATGGATCTGCACGAGGATGACAACGATGAGGAAGATGCGGCCAAGCCGGAGATGCCGACCGGTAAGTGCCCGGAGGCGTTTTATTTCTGGGAGTACTGTGAAGACAAGTCCCAGCGCGTTGGCGACAAGATCGTGGCCAACGTGGAAGCGGCTGGGATCAAAGTCTGCAAGTGGCCCAAGATTTGGGAAGATACCAACAGCGGCGGGGTCATCTGGTACCCTGAGGGGAACGGATCTGCCGTCTATGCGGTTGCCCATTCTTTTGAGCCATACCTAATCGCCACCGGGCGCGCCGCGCAGGTTTTTACGCTAGAGACCTTCCGCGAACAGCCGATGGAGAAGCGGGTCCTGGTCGACATCATCGCGATCAAGACCGTGCTTGAGGCCCGAAGGCAATAGACCCTTAGCTCGCTGCTGCCCCAGCGAGCTTTTTATCTTGGACGGTTGACCTGCTCGGGATTTTTTTGTTTTCTAGGTATGGGAGGAAGATTTTGTAATTGCCTGACTCTCCGTATGAGGCATACACGTAATAAGGTGTACACATTTGTGTTGTATCCTACTTTTTCGCCGGAGCTTGACAAGCCTCGATAAGATTAGCTACTCTGCACTTAGGGGATGATTTCAGAAAGACTCCGTCTTAGAATAAAAACGATTTCAGAAAGCGCCAATTTTAAGTCTTATCGTCTGTTGGGTTTGGTTGCGGTGGTAGGGCTTGGATTTTCTTTGGTTGGCGCAGCAGTTTTCCTCATTTTTGCTAGTAATGCCTCCGTTGCTAACTTTAGTTTAATCCCTAATCCGGCTGAAGTTACGGATGTGGTTGACCTGCAGGCAACGATCGAAGGGGCCTCGCCCGGTCAGAGGATCGTCACTGCCGCCCCTAACGTTTCGGTTTCGGGAACTGGAACTGGTGAATTCGCTGGAGTTTTGGGTGCGGACGGATTTCCTGTATTTGTGTATAGGAGGGTAGACTATCCAAATTATGGAGTTTGGGTTACAAAGTGCGGTAATGAGAAATGCTCAGCGGGGAATGTCACGAATCAGGTAACTACTTTAGTTGGGAGGGTTGGCATAGCGGTGGGGGCGGATGGTTTTCCCGTTATTATGCACGATACTTTCAGCGGAGGTGTAAGTCGGCTTAATCTTGTGAAATGCGGGAATGCTTCCTGCTCGTCTGGAAACACGAGCGCCATCGTCCAAGATAGTTCGGGGGGGTATAACGCTTGGGGTAACTACTCAGGCGAGCTGGGTGGGGATGGGTTGGTAGCGTTCTCATTCCACTCTGCTGCTAGTAGCTACCTTGACAACCGCATAAATCTTCTGCACTGCGATAATGTTGCTTGCTCCACCTTCACCGTTACGACCGTAGATCAAAATGACGGGTTGAAAAATGATGCGTTTGGAGGGGACTCAAACCTCGCAATGGGTGCGGACGGGCTCCCAATAATGGCCTACTACACGGGAAGTGCTAACGGATACCCAGCAAATGGAGTTAAGGTTGCCAAATGCGGGGATGCCACCTGTTCCTCGGGAAACACAAAAACCGTGGTTTCCGGAACCAATAGCAACGCGAACTACACTATCCAAATAGCCGTTCCTAGTGATGGGTTGCCGGTGGTAAATTTTGATTACTTTGCAAACATGGGGGTTCTAAAGTGCGGTAACGGTGCCTGCTCTGCAGGAAACATTACTTCCACGTTTGCGGTTACTGCTAACATAAGTCGAGCCGGGGCTATGGCTGTTGGCCCTGATAACTTACCCGTTTTAACTTGGCCAGAATACGTTCCGCTGACTTATAATGATAAGAAGTGGAACCTTCTCAAGTGCGGGAATACTACTTGTTCCGCCGGCAACACAACTGTGGTATTAGAGCAGGGACATTCTGGAAACGGAGGACAGGTTTTCGTCAGAAATGACAACACGCCTATTGCAACTATGGCCGGGGGGAACGATCAATCCGATCCGTATAGCGCTATCCCGCGAATAAGAGTTGCCGACTGCCAAGATGCAGTTTGTAGTCCGTGGCCGGGCACGACCGTAGCCGCAGCGGAATACTACATCGGGGCTACCGACCCGGGCGAGGGTAACGGGACTCCAATGACGCCATTGGATGGTGCTTTTGATAGCCAGTCCGAAGTTGCTGTAGCCGAAATTGACACGTTACCCTTGAGCGGCGGGGATCCAGGGAGTTTTGAAATCCACGTGCGGGGTCAGGATAGTGAGGGTTGGGGTAACGTATCCACGCAGACCCTGGTTGTCAATAAGCTGACCCAGCAGCCGGTGGATTCAGGTACTGGAACAAGTCCTATTACCATCACGTTCGAGCATATTGTCCAGGGCGGCACCTCGAGTGTAACGATTTCCAACACGGGCCCGAATCCTCCTTCAGGCTATAAGTTCCTTTCGCCCCGCCAATGGTACCAGCTTTCTACCACCGTGCAGTATGAAGGAAATGTGACGATTTGCCTTGACTACACATCATTGGATCCCACCGACGAAACCAAATTGCACTTCCAAAAATGGGAACAGGATACCCATTGGACGGAGTACACCAGTTCTATTGATACCAATAACAACATTATCTGTGCCGTGGTACCCGAACTCTCGCTCTGGGCTGTATTTGAGGAGGTTCCTGTACCAGTCGTTGGGGAGATTACTGCGCCTTTGGATCCCGTAGCAGTTGGCACGACGGTTAACGCAAGCGCCGGGGGGACATACGCTGGCCCTTACTCAGATCTTGCGGCAGAGTGGAATTGGGGAGATGGGTCAACATCAGTAGGGAACATAAACATAGCTTCCAACGACTTTGGTGTAACTGGAAGCCACGTTTACAATGAGGCGGGTGTTAATCGGGTAACTTTGACCTTGACGACCCCTGATACATCTGGAAGTAACACGTTTGAGTTTGTCGTCGTCTACAATCCGGCAGGTGGCTTCGTGACTGGCGGAGGGTGGATCAATTCTCCAGCAGGTGCTTACGCGGCTGCACCACTCATGACGGGTAAGGCAAACTTTGGGTTTGTCTCCAAGTACAAGAATGGGGCCTCTACGCCGGAAGGTACAACCGAGTTCAACTTTAAGGTAGCGAACCTGAACTTCCACAGTGATATTTACGATTGGCTGGTAGTTGCGGGTGCAAACGCCAAATACAAGGGAACTGGGACGATTAACGGGAGGGGTAGCTACAAATTCATGCTTACTGCAACGGATGCGAATCCCGACACGTTCAGGATCAAGATCTGGGACGATAACGGTGTCGTCTACGATAACAAGATGAGTGAAAGTGATGATTCCTACGCCGGAACTGCTATCGGCGGCGGAAACATCCAGGTCCACAAATCAAAGTAAAAGTTTCTCCCTAATACCTCTGGTTCCCGCTTTAGCGGGATTTTTTATTTTCACGAGGGGTTTTTTTTATCTCGTCCCTTAACTTTTTTAACTACGCGGGCGATTTGAGCCAGAAAAGATTCAAGCCGGTGGTGATTGGCGTGCTTGTTGGACAGCCTACGTGTCTCAAACAGCAGAATCACACAACGACGCCTTAAGTTGGATGAAAAAGCTTAATATTTCGACTATCAGTACAGAAGCGGTGCGATAGTATCAACCCGCTCTTATTTTTACCCTAGCTTATGAGATTGGTGAGGATGACGAGTTTGATTAGGGCGATGAGAAAGAATACGAATAGCCAGATGGTGGTGTAGATCACCAGATCGGCGGCTTCCTTTTTCTTGCCGTCGAAGAAGAGCCGGTAGGGCTGGTAAAAGACTAAAATTCCGCAGACCAGAACCGAAACGCTGAAGAGAATCAGCATCAGGACCGGACCAAGGAACACATTCATCGTGCCGAAAAGGGCGTTTCCATTCCAGATAAACAGGCCGACCAGAGTGCAGTAGAGCGCCACCTCCAGCGCCTGCAAAAATCCCATCCATTTAATTGAAAGTTTCGATTTTTTATCAAACAGTTTTCCAAACATTTTATGCGCTGGCCACCCCGTCGTAGTGCTCGTCGTCGGCTTCCGCTTCCTCTTTGGTGGCGTGGACGACCCCGTCCCGGTGGTTGGGCGGGGAATAGACGGTGTAGAGCTTGAGCGGTTTGTCGGAGGAAGTGTTGACGATGTTGTGGAGTGTTCCGGCCGGAACGATCACGACGCTGGTCGGTCCGATCTCGTGCTCCTCGCCGGCCAAAACCGTCTTACCGGTACCCTCCTCAATCCGGAAGAACTGGTCGACTTTTTCGTGGACCTCTTCTCCGATCTCCTCGCCCGGTTTCAGAGTCATCACGACGAGCTGGCTATGCGGGGCGGTGTAGAGAACTTTCCGAAAGTTCTCGTTTTCCAGTGTTTCCTTTTCGATATCAGTGACGTATCCGAGCATTCCGATTGGAGTATAGCTAATTTCCTCTAAAAATAAAAAGCTCGCCAATCGCTTGACGAGCTGAATTTCTTTCCTTACCCGGAAAACTCGATGACCAGGTAATCGTCGATGTAGTATCCGAGGAAGACCTGGACTTGGATCCGGTCGGCGGAGGCGGTGGCGTAGCGGAGACCAATGCGTCCCAGCTCTTTATCCACCAACTCGCGAGCCGTTTCGGCCGGCTTCTCGAGGCCGGTGTTCCAGACGAGCCGGTTGAACAACTCGGTCGCCTCCGCCATTCGATAGCGGTCAAAGGTGAATTTGATGGACTCGATGTCCCCGTTGGCGTTGCCGTAGATGTTTCCCGTCAGCCCCGCCTGCTGTCCGTCCAACGACCACCACCTGAACTCACAGCTTATGGGATGCTCCCCCTCGTAACTGCAATCGCCTCCAAACCTGTAGCCCTCCCAGTAGATTTCCCTGAAGATGGTGACGAAATCGTCGGTGCTCAGCGGGAATGGATTGGGCTCCGGCGTTGGGACAGACAGAGCCACGCTGGCGCCGTCCCAAGTCGAGGGCTCTGGGGGAGAGGAGTACTCAAAAGCTCCGAGCGCCTCCAATCCGGCAAAGAGGCCGATCATGACGAGAATGCACACCAAAAATACTACAAACAAAGTCCTTCCATCTCGCGGATTTCTCTGAACAGGCACGTTCGCTCCCTCCTACTTGGATTTGCTCATAGGTTAGCACGGGGCAGGGGAAAGTCAACAAAAAACCCTCTAGTTCTTAGAGGGTTTGCGAGAGGGTCTTGGGATCGCGTTAAGTTCTTGGGCGGCGCGCGCTTCGAACTCCGCGACGAGCTTCAGGATCCGGCGACGAACCTTTCGGCGGAAGTTCTTGTTTTGGGTGATTTTGTCTAACCAGTTGAACTGGTTCCAGAACTTTCCCTCGAGGATATCCGCCATTGACTCCGCCGAACTGATGTTGGTGATCACAAAATCAGCACTTTTAGGTCGTTCCCTTCCTTTGGAAAAACGGAAGTGGGAACCGCTAGAGGCGTCGGCCTTGATCTTGACCTTTTCGTCTTTGTTGATCACAAATACACGGTTCAGGCCTGGTCCGAAAAAAGATCCGACATCCACGCAAAGCGTCTGGTTCTCTCCCAGAAAGAACTCAATCCAGTCGACGAGGCGTTTCTTCGTCTTCTCCCGTTTCTTCACTCCCGTCTCCTTTCTGATTCGGGAACATACAAGCGGCGAGCGAGCCAGGAACCGACGTTGGTACGCGGTTTTGGCCGCACGTCCGAAACCAGAACCGGCAGGATAATGTACTTCCCCTCGGTCAGCTTCTCAAACTTGTCCGCATCTTCCCGGTGGGGGAAGAAGTGGAAACCGGCCCGAAAGCGTTTGTTGCTGCGGCGCTTTTTCCCGGGATTTGCGACCCAGCGGGCTTTGGCTTCCAGCCAAGTGCCAAAGGGGACGATGCTGGTTCCGGCATGAGGGTGAAACAAGAAACGCAGCCGTCCCTGCTTGTCCCGGCGAAAAGCTTTCCAAGCGCGGATGCTTTTCTTGGGCATAATCTCCTCCTTCCGTCAGTTTTCGTAAAAATGATAACACGGGTGAGAGCGGGGAATGGGTTAAAATGAAGTTGGAATGCGCAAGAGCGAATGGGCGGTTTTAATTTTGATTTTGCTGTCCTTGGCGGTGGGGATCTACCTTTATCCTCAATTCCCGTTTCTCATGGCTTCCCACTGGAATATCCAAGGGGTAGTAGATGGCTATATCTCCCGTTTTTGGGGAGTGTTTTTGATGCCTCTGGTTTCCTTCTTCATGTTTTTGCTCTTTCTTGTAATTCCGCGGATTGACCCGCTCAAAGCCAACGTCGCCAAGTTTAGGAAATATTTTGATTGGTTTATCGTTTTGATCATGGTGTTCTTTCTCCTCATTTACGCCTTTAGCCTCCGCTGGAACCTAGGAGGATTTAAATTTGACATTTTTGTCTTTCTTCCTCCCGCCAGCGGCATTCTCTTTTACTACTGCGGAATTTTGATTGAAAACACCAAAAGGAACTGGTTTATCGGGATCAGGACTCCCTGGACCTTGAGCAGCGATACGGTTTGGGATAAGACGCATAAGATCGGCGGGAAGCTGTTTAAATACGCGGGGGTGTTGGCGCTTTTGGGGATTTTCTTTCGTGATTGGGCGTTTTACCTAACCGTCGTGCCGGCGATCTTCGTCGCCGTTTATTCCACCTTTTACTCCTATTTTGAATACCGCAAAGAAGCCCGTTAATAAAAAACCCATCGGGTTGCGATGGGTTTGCGATTTACTTGGTTCTGCCAAGTTTACCCAGTTTGACCAGCTTCTGGTAATCCTCGGGGTAGCCGCCAAGGCAGGCCTGGTAAACGACGTTGCTTACGTCGTGCGCCGGCGGCCAAGTACCCCACTGGAGCTTTACTCCCACCTGTTCTCTCATCAGCGGGAAGAAGAGAACCCCATGCGTCTCGGGGCAGAGGTCCACAATCGTTCCCTCGTTCTCCCTGAGGAATTTCTCTGCTTCGGCATAGAGTAGCGCGCGGGCTCGGGTTTGCCAGTACCGGACGTTGTACCACTCGGCCGGAAACCGGAGGTTGGGATGGGTTTGCCTTCTCTCCTCCGCGTCCTTTCCCACCGGATACTCCGTGTAAATCAAGTAGACGCTCCTTGCCAAATCGAGGATTTGGTCAATGAGGAGTTCGGTGGGCGGGCATTCCCGAATCACGCGCGTTTTCAGATCGGTGGCGATTCCGGTGAGCGGGCGGAAGTGCCCAACATTGGGACAGCCGCGGGGATGCTTGGGGTAGGAATTTTTGCAAAAATCCTGCACATGCCGCCGGTAGATCATCCTACTCGGATCGATCCTGACGATCATTCTGTTCTCCTTTCTCAGAGATTTCCTAATTCAGAGTCTACCATGCAATTATAGGACTATCAATGCCGGTTGAAAAAACCCACCGATTGCTCGATGGGTTTGGTTGTCTCATCTCTTTTCTTGGAGCTTCGCGAGTCTAGTTTCCAGCTCGCGGATGTGGTTGAGCGCGCGGCCGAACCACTCGTCCAGCTCGTCGTAATCCGCCCGCGGTACCTAGTAGATGCCTAAGTGCCCGAGGAGATCCTGGGGTGTCCGGCGGAACCGCTGCTGGAAAATACGGGCCTTACTCAAGTTGAACCAGGTTCTCAAGTCTCCTCCTTGGCTTCAGCTGATCAGCGAACCGATCTCTTCGCCGCCGAGAGCTCGGGCGAGATTGCCGGCTTCAAAGATGTTGAAGACCCGGATCGGCACGCCTTTCGCCTTGGCTTGGGCGACGGCGGTCTCGTCCAAAATTCCGGTCAAATTCATCCGCAGGAACCGGCTGTAGGAGAGCCTGGGAATGAAGACGGCCTCCGGATTCTTGATTGGATCCTGGCTGTATACGCCGTCGACCTTGGTTCCCTTGAACACGATCTGCGCTCCCAGATCGCCGGCCCGCAGGACGGCGGCGGTGTCGGTCGTAACTCCCGCGCTTCCCGTGCCCCCGGCCAGAATAATGATCCGGCCTTTCTCCAAGTGGCGCAGAGCGCGCTTGAAGGTATAGGGTTCGGCGACCGCGTTGATTTCGAGCGCGCTCAAGATGCGCGTATCCATCCCTTCTCGTTGGAGGAAATCTTCCAGCTGGAGGGCATTGAGGATCGTGGCGGCCATGCCGATGTGGTCGGCGGTGACGGGCGTGGTCTGAAAGTTCTCCATTAGGTAGCGCCCGCGGACGATGTTGCCGCCGCCGATCACAATCGCCAGTTGGACGGATTGGTAGACGGAACGGATCTCGTCGGCCAGGAAATCCAGCGCTTGGCGGTAAAAAACTTGGTTCTTGCCGTTGAGAGCTTCACCGGAGAGCTTGAGCACCACCCGGTTATATTTGGGGGTCAAGGCGTTCCTCCAGCTCTTGCCGGTATGGTTCCAGGGCAATGACCAACAGGGTGTTCATCAGGTCAACGGCGCCGCTGAGGGAAACCAGCGCCCGCCTAACCTTGGGGTCCTCGATCTCTGAGATCACCTTGTTGGCGTCCTGCAAAAGACTGCTGACAGCGCTCTGAATGGAATCAAGCTGGGCCTTAATCAAGCGGGGATTGGAACCGGGGGACATTGGTTCCTCCTTTCCTTAAACCAGGTGGGAATCTCCTTGAGCGGTTCGCGGGGAAGCTTGGCTTGGCCCTTGACTTCGTAGAGATACTCGAATTCGGTGTAGGTCTCGTTCGAGCTATCCCAACTGTCAATCGCTCGCCAGTTCGTCACGCGTCCTTCACGGGCGGCCTTGAGGGCCGTGGCCCAATGGGGGGCGATGACGTCGGCGTGGCTAGCGTAATTCTGACCGCCGGCGTGCGCCCAGGTCTTTCGGATCCGATAAACTCTCATCCCAGCTCCCTCCTGTTTTGAGTTTTCTTAAGAATGATAGCACCTAGAGTAGATAGTAGCGAGTAGTTAGTGCCGCCCTTCGCTTATGCTCAGGTTGCAATTTTCGCTCCGCGAAAAGTAGCTAGTGGTCAGTTAACACCTAACTGGCGACCGGAAACTGAAAACTGGGGACTGGTTACTGGCAACTGGTGTCTAGATTTAAGCGGCGAGGGGAAGAGCTTCGGGTTCGGCTTCGGTGATCGAAAGACCAAAATTGAGGACAGTTTCGTCGGTGAGGTACTCATTGAGAGGAGGAATCGCTTCTTCTCCTCCGAGAAGGTTGATGAATTGGTCCGGATCGGGGTCAACTGGAACTTCTTTTCCTTGCGATCTAAGCCAGTTCAAAGTTTCGTCTCTATCCCAGCTCCGTAGGTAAACTATTCCTTCCTGGCCTGCGCCCCGCGGTTCCTCCGCGGAATAAACTTTGCCGAAATATCCTGGCTTAACCAGCTTCAGTAGCTTTCCAGTTTCCGGCACTTTCTTGAATTTTAAGTCTACGATTTCTTTGGTTCCGGCAATTTCGGGTGTAATTTGGGCAAATCCGCCTAGTTTCCAGTCCCTAGCTTCTATATTTCCTCTCTGTTCCATTTCTTGCTTCGCCCGAGCGGCTTTGGCCTCCTGCACGGCCTTGATTCTCTCGGACAAAGTTTCTCTGGGGTTTTCCGCTTTCTTCAGAGCCTCTTCGTCCTCTTTTCTTCTTTCCTCGGCGGAAGCTTCGGCACTCTCGCGCTCCCCCGCTCCTTGGGCAATCATTTTCTCCGCCCACGCCTCATCGCCGGTTTTACCGGCTTTGAATTCTTGGGCTTCTTTTTCGACATCCTGTGGAATCATTTCTTCCGGCATTATACCTTTATTATACCTGGCTATTTCCAGTTTTGCTAGACTAATCCTGTGAAAAGGGCCATTTTACTTCTGCTTTCTTTTGTATTTTTGATTTTCCCTCGCCTTGCTCTTGCGCAAGAAAATTGGGTGATTGAGAGTTTTCATTCCGAAATTTCCATTCCCCAGAACGGCAAGGTAAGGGTGGTTGAGGAGATTAAGGTTGACTTTGGCAGTTTGCAGAAGCATGGGATCTTCCGCGATATCCCCACCCAAGAAATCAAGTTTCGCCTCTTGAGTGTTTTGCAGGACGGGGTAAAGGCGATCAAGAGCACCAGCTCCACCTCGGATGGTGTTTCCATCCGGATTGGAGATGCCGACAAAACAATCTCGGGAGAGCACACTTACAAAATCTCCTACGAAGTCGGAAAAGTGATTACCCGCTTTAGCGATCACGACGAGTTCTACTGGGACGTGACCGGTACCGATTGGGGAGTGCCGATTAATCAGGTTTCGGCCACCGTCACATTAGAAGGCGATTCAATCGGACAGGTTGCCTGCTACACGGGGGCTTTTGGCTCAACGGCCCAGAACTGCACCGCCGGGGTTGAACAGGGCGTAGCGAGTTTTTCGTCTTCTGTTCTCTCTTCCGGAGAAGGACTGACGATTGTTAACTCCCTTCCAAAAGGATTGGTAGGGGACCCGATCTACTGGGGGGAAATTCTTACTCTAGTGTGGGTTATCTTAGGATCTTTGGGGGCGGTAATCTATGCGAGCTACAATTGGTGGAAGCACGGCCGGGACATGTGGTACCGGGGCCACGTAATTGACGATCCTCAAGCCCAAGAGGGCATTAAACCGCTTTTTGCCCGCCAGACCGTGGTGCCCGAATTTGAACCACCGCGGGGTCTTCGACCGGCGGAGGTGGGGACGCTGGTGGACGAGCATGTGGACATGCGCGATATCTCGGCCTCGATCGTGGACCTGGCGGTGCGGGGATATATAAAAATTACCGAGCAAAAAGATGGCCGCAAGGCCGTTTATGCGTTTGACAAACTCAAAGATTTTGAAGCCGACAAGAAGTTAGCAGAATACGAAAAGGAAATACTGCGCGGAATCTTCGGCGGCAAGGACTCCGTTGAGCTCTCCGACCTTGAGAATAAATTTTATACTCATCTTAAAAAGATTAAAGAGGAACTCTATGCCAAATTGGTGAGAGATGGTCTTTTTGCCCAGTCTCCGGATAAAGTTTGGGAAAAGTACGTCAAAAAGATTCTGGTTTTGGGAGCGATTGCCTTCGGCCTGCAATTTATCTTTGGTTTCTTGGCCGCAATTCCCCCGATAGTTTTGGGGATGCTGTTCCTTCTAACCGGCAGGTTTATGCCGCGTAAGACGGCTTTGGGAACGGAGATGGTGCGCCGCTCGGCGGGGCTCAAACTTTTTGTCGGCACGGCCCAAAAATATATGCAGCAATTCAACGAGCGAATCAACCGCTTTGACGAGTTCCTGCCATATGCGATGGTCTTTGGGGTGGTAGGAAAATGGGTGGAAACTTTTAAGCAGTTGGGAATCGAGCCGCCCGCGCCCGGCTGGTATGTAGGCTATACGCCTTTTAACGCGATTAACTTTTCTTCTTCGATGAATAATATTGAAAGCGCTTTTGCTTCTACCCTGCCTTCGAGCCCATCCCAAGGCGGGGGAAGCGGATTCTCAGGCGGCGGCGGTT
>Ga0154864_110_pt9 | contig 13600 bp, 13 predicted proteins | sample Rifle2008BG19ft_FD_105836 | JGI IMG/M metagenome (GOLD analysis project Ga0154864, IMG submission 105836) | candidate division WWE3 bacterium RBG_19FT_COMBO_53_11 | reverse complement strand
ACGGTGACTGGCGCACCAGCCGGTGGACGCCCGCCTCCCGTTTTAGATAGCCGAAGGCCAGCGGCCCCTTGATCTCAAACGTCACCGTCTTAAAACCGGCCTCCTCCCCCGGACTCTGCTCGAGAACAACCGTTTTCCAACCCCGCCTTTCGGCAAACCGCTGATACATCCTGGCCAGCATCGCCGCCCAATCCTGCGCTTCCGTCCCCCCTTGCCCGGAGTGCAGGGATAAAATCGCGTCATTCTTATCGTAGGGTTCGGATAGATAAGTCCTAAGCTCCAATTTTCCCAGCAGTTCGCGAGCGGCTTGAAGATCATCCACGGCGATCGCCAGCTCCGTCTCTTCCACCTCCCCGATCTCCCGCTTCAAATCCGCGATTTCGCGCATCACTTCTTGAGCTTTGAGGTTGTCTTTCCAGAAATCGGGGTGGCTGGATTGCGCTTCCAGATCCCGCAGGATCTTCTTCTTCTCCTCAAAATCGATTGTTTCTTTAACTTGTACCAAGCGTTTTTTTAAAGTGTCCATTTTTTTATCTCGGCAGGAAATTAAGGTCGAGGGTGACGGTCTGCCCCTCCTTGATCTCCCCCGTCAGGATTTTGGTCGCCAGCGGAGCCTCCACCATATCCTGCATCACCCTGGTCAGAGGGCGGGCGCCCCAGGCCGGCGCGTAGCCCAGCTCGGCGATCTTAGCCGTAAACTCGGGGGTTGCCGCAAGCTTGATGCTCTTCGCGGCCAAATCTTTCTCCAAGCTTTTCACTTTGAGCTCCACAATTTTCGCGAGATGCTCATGGGAAAGCGGTTTGAAGATCATCACCGCATCAAACCGGTTCAAAAGCTCCGGCGGAAAGATCCCGCGCAGATGCTCCAAAAACTCGGTCTTAAACTGCTCCACGCTCCTCCCGGCCGTGAGCTGGTCCTGAATATACTTCGTCCCCGCGTTGGAAGTGGCGATGATGATGGTATTGGTAAAGTCCACCGTCTCCCCTTTCCCATCCGTCAGGCGCCCGTCGTCAAAAACCTGCAAAAAAATGTTGAGAATCTGGGGATGGGCTTTCTCAAACTCATCCAAAAGAACCAGCGAGAACGGCCGTTGGCGAATCGCCTCGGTGAGTTGGCCAGGCTCCGGAGCTTCCGACCCCGGAGGCGCGCCGACCAGCCGGTAGATGTTTTTGAGATCGGCAAACTCCGACATATCCACCCGCACCAGCGCTTCCTTTCCTCCGAAATATGTTTTGGCGAGAACTTTGGACAATTCGGTCTTCCCAACCCCGGTCGGTCCCACAAACAAGAACGTCGCAATCGGCTTTTCCTCCTCGCGGATGCCGGCCCGAGCCCGCCGCAGAGCGTCGGAAACTCCTTTTACGGCTTCCTCCTGGTCAATCAAGCCTTTGTGAATGGTTCCCTCCAGATTAAGCAGTTCTTTGGCCTCTCTTTGGGTAATTTTCGTCACCGGGACTTTCGTCTTCTCGGAAATAAGCACCGCGATTTCCTCCTCCCCGACCGCCCCTCCCCCGGTGCTTTGCTTAGCTAACACAGCTTCTTCCAAAAGATCCAACGCCTTATCCGGCAAAACCCGCTCGTAAATGAGCCGATCCGACATCTCCACGGCGGTTCGGATCGCCGGGGAGGTAACTTGAACCGGCTTGCGCTCCTTGCGGCTCTTTTTCTCAAAACCCAGCACCTGGTATTCCAAAACTTCGATGCTGTCTTCCCGGGTCGCCGTCGGCACTTCCACCAGCTCAAAAACGGCGGAGAAGGCGTCGTTCGGAGAGATGTATTTGCGGTAGTTTTCCCAGGAGGTCGCCCCGATCAGCTGAAACTTTCCGGTCTCAAGGTGGGGACGGATAGAGTTAAAAACAAACGACGTTTGCGCCTCCGCTCCAGATAGAATCAGGTTGTGGATCTCATCAATGAAAAGAATAATCCCCCGGGAAACCTCGATTTCATCCAAAATATGCTGGATCCGTTCCCCCAGTTCTCCTTCCGTCGGCGTGCCGGCCACCAACGCTCCCACATCCAGCTGGATGATCCGGCGTCCCTGCAAAGACTCAAAGCGCGCTCCCCGCACCACCTCTTGCGCAATCCCCTCCACCAAAGAGGTCTTTCCGGATCCGGGAGGACCGACCAAAAGGGCATTCGCCTTTCTCTCTCGGGCCAGGATTCGCGCCACTTCTTCCAGCGGCTTTTGCTTCCCCAGCATCAGCTTTAGCCGGCCGGCGGCGGCCTCCTTGGTCAAATCCATCGAGAATGTGTCCAAAGTCGGCGTCACTCTCCCCGTCCAGCCGCGGTTAACTCCCCCAATCGGGCCGACTTCATAATCTTTCTCCCAAATGAAGGGGAGATGGGTCCAATCCCGCCGCCGTTTCTCCCAGAGCAGGGTTTGCTTGACGTCTTCGGACTTCTCCCCCGCCAAGACCAGAGCCGCCGCCAAGAGATGAGAAGCGCAGAGAGATTTAAACTGCAACGAAAGAGCTAAATCGTAGGCGTTTCGATAAACCTGGTCCAAAGGAATATCTTTGAGCTTTTGGGAATCAAACTCCCCTACCCCGGAACGAAAGAGAAATTTCCGGCCGTGCCGCCCCCGCGCCGATTTCTGGAAAAGTTGGGGGGAGTCTTTGGACCAGCGGATTGCCCCGCGCGCCGATTCGCAAGCAAAATCCAGAATGTAAAAACCATCCTTCCAGGGACCCTCAATCTCAAGGTGGGGACGGCCCAACCGGTCATAGAGAGCGAATACCCAAGCGACCGCGAAAAACACAATCGCGAGGGAAGGGTAGTTAAAAAAGAGCCAGAAAGGAAAGATGAACCAAACTGCAAAGGCTCCCAGTATTCCCGCGGTTCCCAAAACAATCAAAATCGCGCCGAACACCAAACGGAAAAGGCGGAATGGGAAGCCCAGGATTCGGCCAAAAGCCGAATAATCGCCGAACAAAGGCATGAAAAGGAGCCGGGCCATCATCGTCGTTGCCGTAATTTGATCCAGATAGACAACTCCGCGCCAGATCGTTCTGGTAAAAGTGCGGACGCCCTCCACAAACCAGAAGTAAGGGAGGTAAAGTGCAGCCTTGACTAGATAAGAAGTTTCGGAAGCAGCCCGGTTGACATTGTGATGCGGCATCAGATTGATTCTACCAGTGAGCGCTTAAAGATCGCAAAGTTTCCATGTCGTCTTTGTCCGATCCGGGCGGAGTTTCGATGATAAAGGGCAAAGAAGCAAGTCGAGAGTCGTGAGTCAGGAGACGGAAGCCCTTGAGGCCGATATAGCCCTCCCCGATATTTTCGTGCCGGTCCCGGTTGGAACCTAACGGGGTTTTGCTGTCGTTGGCGTGAATTGCCACCAGTTTTTCCAACCCGATCTGCTTATCGAACTCCTTCAACATCTTGTCCAAACCGGATTTGGTGCGCAGATCATAACCGGATTCAAAGGCATGGGCGGTATCCAGACAAACCGCCAAACGCGGACTACTAACCGCTTTCACCAAAAATCCAATTTCCGCAAAATTGCTCCCGATAATCCCACCGGCGCCGGCGCTATTTTCGATAATCAGCTTGCCCGAGCCTTCGGTTTGCGCCAAAATCTGGGAGATCGCCTCCGCCACCTGACCCGCGGCGGACTTGAATCCTTTCCCTCGGTGAGAACCGACGTGGAAGATTACCCCTTCGGCCCCAATCAGCTTCCCCAACTTGAGGTATTGAACCAAGGAAGCAATCGAACTGCCCAAGATAAAGTGGTTTTCGGAGGCCAGATTAATCAGATAGATCGCGTGCAGGAAGACCGGGGCGATCCTCGCTTCTTCGCGTTTGCGGTTGAACTCCCCGATCTGTTCCAAAGGGTAAATTACACTCTGCCACTGTTGGGGAGCCGAACCGAAGATCTGGATACAGCTTGCCCCGATATCTACCGCCCGATCAATAGCTAAATCCAAGGATCCGGCAATGGAAACGTGAGCGCCAATGTTTAGCACAAGTAAATACTAACGGAAATACAAGCCAGTTTATCGATAATGTAGTCGCCTTGCGTGTAGCGCGCCTCTACGGCCTCAAGAGAGCCGATGCTGCAACTTCCTTACTTACCAGCTTAAAACCCTTCAGAGACTCTCCTAGCGATCGAGAGACCTCATCCCCAAGGTTTGGGTCTGGAAGCCCTCTTCTAAAGCCCCGAGCCTTATTTGAACCGGAAAGAATTAATTATCCGAGATACTTTGGGACGGGCGGTTTTGTAATCCGCGTCAGCGGCTTGGCCAACGAGATAAAAGACCTGCGCCCCCACTTGCACAATAAACATCTCCTGATGAGTCAGGAAAACCTTCCCATCTGAACCGGTCGCCTGATACCGATACTCGTAGCGCAGGGCGTCTTGATCATCAATCTTCTGAAAACCGATCCCCAGCTCCTCAAATTTTTGAACTTCTTTTTCGAAAGTAGCCTTTAGCTCCTTAGGGAGATCGGCGAGGTTGATTGAGTTCAGGGCCAACTTGGTACTCACATGAAAGGTGATATCGGGGTTATTTTGGTAGACCTTGACCACGATCAGTTTCTCCAAACCGCTTTCCTCTAAATTTAGATAATGCCAACCAGGGGGGGTTTTAAAAGAAAATTGGTCGTTCGAGAAAGCCAAACCCCGATTGAAAAAAAAGAAGAACCAAACCGCCAAAACTAGCAGAGGAACCGCAAGGGCCGAAACAAGCAGAAGAGTTCGGCCAGACACTTGGGATTTTTGGAAGAGTGACATGTTTCTCATTTTATCATTAGAGTAGCAAACAAAAAAACCCCTAAAAAGGGGTATTTGTCGCTTTTACTTCAACCAGCTGACTAGTTCAGAGCCTCCCAAGCGTAATCGTCGTGCGTGCCGTTGGCATCCGCATCACTGGTACAGACGTAAGCGATGCCGCTGGTCATAGCACCGGCAGTTGTGGTCGCAAAGTAGAGCTTGCCCTGGTCAGCCACCACGGCGCAGTTGCCCGCGGCAGCGAGCCCAACACCCTTCGGCATCTTAAGGGATGAGGCTCCCGAGAAGTCGACGGCGCCGGTGGCCGTCAAGGCGCCATTAGCCGTCAAGGTACCATTAGCCGTCAAGGCGGCATTAGCCGTCAAGGCGCCATTAGCCGTCAAGGCGCCATTAGCCGTCAAGGCGCCATTAGCCGTCAAGGCGGCATTAGCCGTCAAGGCGCCATTAGCCGTCAAGGAGGCACTAAAGGTCGCGGCATCGCCCACGTCCAGAGTACCGGTAAGGTCCAGATCGTCAAAGGCGACGTCGGAGGTGGTCAGGACATTCTGGTCCATATCGTAGAGCTCGTTATCACCGAAGCCCGTGTTCACGGTATCGAAGTTCGCCGCGTCGGCATCCAAAGCTCCGAGGGTGGTAGCTCCAGCGTTCAAGAGCCCGAGGGTGGAGGTGCCGGTCACGTCCAAGTCACCCATAAGGTCAGTGTCGCCCCAGACGAGAAGATCCGACCAAAAGGTGGCGTAGTCGTAAAAGTTGGCATCGTCCCAAACATTCAAGATCCCGAGGGTGGAGGTGCCGGTCACGTCGAAGTTACCCCAAACTCTAAGATCGGCGGGTTCCCAGGAGCGCCCGATTTCGGTGTCCCCGGCCAATACGCTGGTACCCCAAACTCGGAAGTCCTGCGGAACGCTGTGGTAGCCCACGGTAACATCACCGAAAGCTCCCAGCAAACGGCCGCTAAAGGTGGCATCGCCTCCCACGTTCAAGACCCCGAGGGTGGAGGTGCCGGTCACGTCCAGGGTACCGGTCAAGAATAGATCATCGAAAGTTACGTCGGAGGTGGTCAGGACATTCTGGTCCATATCGTAGAGCTCATTCGCGCCGAAACCGGTGTTGACGGTCGCGAAGGTAAACCCCTGCCCTTCAATGATCTCAGACGCTCCCACGGAGTCGGCACCCAAATCGACGTCCTGCAGACTGTTAGTAGCAACCTCGTCACTCCCCACCGCCCCCGTGGCAATCTCTGAGGATCCCACCGCCCCGGCAACGATCTCTGAGGATCCCACCGAGCTAGCCGCAAGGTCGGAAGCAGTAACCGTTCCAGTGGCAATCTTAGCCCCGGTAACCGCATTGCTTGCCAACTTTGCGTTTGTGACCGCACCGTTGGCAATCTTGGCGGTCGTAATGGCACCGTTGGCTATTTCACTAGTGATAACCGGGGTGTAAACGATAGCCCCGAACGCGGCACTCGCAACAAAAGAAAGAGCGACCAAACCCGTGGAAGCTCCGATGGCTAACCTCTGGGGAAATGTCATTACGGTTGAGATTAACTAAAAATTAAACCCCTTGTCAAGCCCCCCCTAAACCCCGACGCTTAAGGCCCGAGGCCTCGCGCCGGTGAAACTTTGCCCTTCCTCAATTAACCCTCACCGAACCAAGAAAATGCTGAAACTTCTCCTTATATAGAGGAAGAAGCGGGGCGGGAACAGTGCAGAAAGCGAAGGTCGTCCGCTCGTCGGTGGTCAGCACGAGTTCAAGTTGCTGGACGGATTTTGACCCATCTTGGTAAGAAAGCTCGAGCCAGGCTCCCTCGCGGCCGCCGACCAAGACCTTTTTCGATACATCCGCATGAACATCGGGGTAGTTTTTTTTGATTGCGGCGAAGGTGCCTTGCACCAAGTATTCGACCGAGACCGGGCCGCTTTTGGGGCGCGTGGTCTGTGAAATGATACAAGAGACATCGTCGATCTGCTTCGGCCGAAAACCGTAGACGAAGGCGGGATTGCGGCTCTGGAGCTCGACCGGCGGGATCCGTTCGAAATCCTGGCTCATCTCGAATGCCAACCCCAGGGAGTCATCGGAGATCCGGTAATAAGCTGGGGATCGCCCAAAAATAAAAAGACCCCCGATGATCGCCATCCCCAACAAAACTCCCCCCGCGATGATTCCTAAAATAACGCGCTTTGGCATCGTGAGATTATAATAACCTAAGCAAGGACCAAGATAAAAATAATCCCCCAGACGGGGGAGTTTAACCGTTTTGGCCTAATTAGCTCTAATCAAAGATCTCGTTGTCGAGCTGCAACCAATCCGATCCGTCGCAAACGTAGATGTGGCCTTCGTAGTATGCGATATCTCCTTCGGTATCCCCATCGCACGCTACCGTACCAATATCAACAGTCGGAACCTTCAGGCTCGAAGCACCCGAGAAATCAACAGCTCCGGTAGCGGTCAGGGGACCAAGAGTCGAGGTGCCGGTCACGTCCAGGGTGCCTGTGGTCACGATAGAAATGTCCGCCGCCAAGTCCTCCCCAAGGACAGTACCGTCGACGATCTCCCCGGTTCCCACGGATTCGTCCGCCAAATCTTCACTCCCGAGGCTGTTGGCAATGACCTCGTCGGTTCCTACCGCATCCTCTTCAATCTCATCTTTTCCAACCGAGCTATTACCAAGATCGGCAGCCGTGATAGTTCCGTTCGCAATCTTAGCCCCGGTAACCGCATTGCTTGCCAACTTTGCGTTTGTGACCGCACCGTTGGCAATCTTGGCGGTCGTAATGGCACCGTTGGCTATTTCACTAGTGATAATCGGGGTATAAACGATGTACCCAAATGCTGCGGTCGCCGCCAAAGAAAGGGCAACCAAACCAGTGGAAGCTCCGATGGCTAATCTCTGGGAAAATGTCATTACGGTTGAGATTAACTAAAAATTAAACCCCTTGTCAAGCCCCCAAAATCGCCGCGCTATATATAAGGTATAGATAAATACGATAAGAAAGACCAACAATCAATGAAGCCAAAAGGCCACGAGAGCGAGGAGAACAAGATGGAAAGACTGGTCAACACCCAAGAGGAGCCAAACCGGAATCTCCTCATCTTTTACCTTCTTAATCTTCCTGAGCCACCAGAACTCGAAGCGGCGATTGTCGAGGATGGCATGCGTAACCGCAAGGAAGAGAGTCGCCCAAAGCGCTTGGACTAGGTCAACCCCAACCAAATATAAAGCTCCGAAAGTAAAGATGTGGTAGGTCACAACGTGCGCCAAGAGAGGAAAAAGGTGTTTGGATTTCTCCAGCGCCATCCAAGAGGTTTGAATAATCCAATCCCCGATCAAGTGGGCGGTTAAAAGGTAGAGAAAGATTTCGGCCATTACTTATATATTAAGGGATTTAGGCAATAGGCCGTTAGGCAGGGAGCGTAGGATAGGACGGCTCGCTTCGCGGACCTAACATTCCGAGGGAATGAACGGCTCGCTTCGCGGACCTAGTTATCCCGCTAAAGCGGGATAATGGCACTTATTCCATCTTGTGGCACTTAATCCACTTAATGTAAAATGTTGTTGTGCGCACCAAAGTAGGTAAATTTAAGACTCCTTATACCAGAAACGTGATCGTATCTTATATAAAAGCTGTTTCAGAACTAACTGGCAAAAGCCCAACATATAGGGACTTAAATCAAGTACCCGGTCCTGCAGCAAGAACCATAGTTCGACACTTTGGCACCTGGTCAAAAGCTCTTAAAGCCGCTGGCCTAAGACCAAAAACTAACCAATTATTGAAAGGAGAAAAAACTTTTATCAGAAAAAATTGGAGAAAAATGACCGATAAACAAATAGCGGAAGACTTAGGAGTAACACCAGAGGTAATCAAATACTACCGAATGAACTATTCTTTGTGGAAGAATCGAAAAGGTACTTCGAAACAAAAACACAAAGCCGATGGGATGAGAATTTATGGCAAAAACTGCGAAGTATGCAACTTGCCAATTACCGAACTACATCACATAAAACCCAAATCCGATAAACCGGATGATTGGGCAATACTATGCCCAACTTGTCACTCAATAATTACAAGGAAAATAGTAACAGTGAGAACCAGAAATGAACTAAAAACCGAATTAAAGCCCTACGTAAAAAACCTGTATAAAACTATTGGGTTCTGATAAACCCTACCCGCGGTGCTGAGGGGCATTGATCAGTCCGCATTTTTTCCATTTGAGTCCGCTCCCGCAGGGACAAGGATCATTGCGGCCGATCTTTTTGCCTTTTGGAAACGCGCTTTGCGCGTTTAACCGCGAATGCGGTTTCTGTTGCCTGTTGCCTATAACCTCTTGGTCCGTTTCCTGGCCCATGTTGGCCGTCGGGTGGTGCAGCGCCACCGGCCGCGAAGCAGGAAGGGGAACTTTTTCTTTTCGTTTGATCTCGATCCGTTCCAGCCGCTGGGCTAAAGCCGACCAGATTTCGTTGATCAGCCGGTCGAAAAGCAGACGGGCCTCAGACTTATATTCCACCAAAGGATCCCGCCCCCCGTAGCCGCGCAGGCCGATCCCCCGCCGCAGCTCGTCCATCGTGTCAATGTGCTCAATCCAAAGCACATCGAAAGATTGCAAGGCCAATTGCTGAACAATTTTCAGCCAATCCCCGCCAAACTCTTTCTTATATTTGCGCCAAACTTCTTCAACTTGGGACGAATAGGAAGAGAGTTTGGCGAGAAGAAAAAACTCCATCTCCTCTCCGCCGGCGAGGAGTTTGCGGCGAATCGTATAAGCAATCTCGCGGTGCTTATTAACCACGTCGTCGTATTCGACCAGGTGCTTCCGCAGATCGAAGTTGTACCCCTCCACTCGTTTTTGGGCACTCTCAATCGCGCCGGAAACGAGCTTGCTCTCAAGAGGAACATCTTCGGCGATCCCGAAGCGATTCATCACTCCCTCCACCATCGCTCCGCCGAAGATGCGCATTAGGTCATCTTGAAGAGCCACGAAGAATCGGGAGGAGCCGGGATCCCCTTGCCGGCCGGAACGCCCGCGGAGCTGATTGTCGATCCGGCGGGATTCGTGCCGCTCGGTCCCAATGACGTGTAGGCCCCCCAAATCCACCACCCCTTCTTCCAGCTTGATATCAACCCCCCGGCCGGCCATGTTGGTCGCCACCGTTACGGCTCCCTTACGACCGGCCTGGGAAATAATGTGGGCTTCCTTCTCGTGCTGTTTCGCGTTTAGCAGCTGGTGAGGAATGCCTTTGTGCTTCAGCAATTTGGAAAGCAGTTCGTTCTTCTCAATCGAAGTGGTTCCCACCAGGACGGGCTGACCGCGCCGATGGCATTCTTCGATCTCGTTCGCGACCGCCTGGAACTTGCCGGTGACGGTTTTATAAACCACGTCGGAGTGATCGGCCCTAACCATCGGTTCGTTAGTGGGAATTACCAGCACCTCCAAGTTGTAGATCCGGGAAAATTCTTCCGATTCGGTCGCGGCCGTACCGGTCATTCCGGCCAGCTTTTGGTACATCCGGAAGTAGTTTTGAAAGGAGACGGTGGCGAGAGTTTTGCTCTCTTTTTGAATCGCGACTCCTTCTTTCGCCTCGATCGCCTGGTGCAATCCCTCCGAGTAGCGCCGCCCGAGCATCAAGCGGCCGGTAAACTCGTCGACAATAATCACTTGGCCGTCCTTCACGATGTAATCGCGATCTTTTTGATAAAGCGTGGAAGCTTTGAGGGCCTGCTCAACGTGCCGGACGGTCTCAAAATCCTTCTCGTAGAGGTTGGGTACGCCCAACACCCGCTCGAGTTTCCGCAGGCCGACTTCGCTCAGCGTAACCGAGCGGGTTTTTTCATCGAGCGCGTAGTCCGTTTTGGCAACGAGATTCTTAACCAAATTCGCAAAATCGTAGTAGCGCTGGGTCGCTTCCGCTTGCGGAGCGGAAATGATCAAAGGAGTGCGCGCCTCGTCAACTAAAATCGAGTCCACCTCGTCCACAATCGCGAAATGGTGCGCCCCTTCTTCTCCCAAACTATTTACCTGGGAAATTTGGGAAGGGTCATAAACCATGTTGTCGCGGAGGTAGTCGAAGCCGAATTCGTTATTGGTCCCGTAGGTAATATCGGCTTGGTAGGCTTCCCGGCGCGGAACCTCCCGCAAGTATCTTCCCTGCCCCAGCTGCAGCTCTTCGGGGGTTTCAGTTTCCTCAACCCCAGGGGTTTCCCTTTCAACCCCTGGGGTTGGATCGAAAAGATACGCTTTCTCGTGGTTCAAGCAACCGACGCTCATACCGAGCGCGTGGAAAATCGGACCCATCCACTCCGCATCCCGGCGGGCCAAGTAATCGTTGACCGTAACCAGATGGGCTCCTTTCCTCCCCAAGGCGTTGAGGTATAGAGCCAGGGTGGCGGAGAGCGTCTTTCCCTCTCCCGTTTTCTGCTCGGCGATCTTGCCGTGATGCAAAGCCGCCCCGGCAATCAGCTGAACATCGTAGGGGCGCATGCCGGTCGTCCTGCTTGAGGCCTCCCGCACCGCGGCGAACGCTTCCGGCAAGATAGTATCTAGTGAATAGTTGTTAGTTTCTAGTCGCTGGCGAAACTCCGCCGTTTTCTCCTCTAGTTTGGCGTCGGAAAGTTTCTTGAATTCGGGCTCCAAGGCGTTGATCTTTGCGACCGCCGGCCGGATATTATTAATCTCGCGCTCGTTGAAATCGAAGATTTTGGTAATAAAGGAAAACATCTATCTAAAAGGATACCTTATCTTTGCTATCCTAGGAGTGTGAAGAATAAAAAAGTCTTGATTGTGCTCTTCCTTTTAGCCACGGCGGCTGCGGCGGCGTACTACTACTTCTATTACTTGCCCAACCAGGAACCAGAACAAGGAGAACCGGCCACCGCCGACCAAGGCCCAACCACGACCGAATACGACGGGCAGTATGTCAGCGGCGAGGTCCCCGAGGATTGGACAATCGTGGAATATCAAAACGGGGCCGGCTCAACGATGCTTACCGAAGGTGTTACCTACGCAGGACTCACTGGGTTAGAGATTAAGAACCCCGATGGCGCCGTGGTCTTTAAACTGGCGGGCGTTTACGGCATTGGCGGGGTGGATTCGTGTCAAAAATACTTCCAGTTCTCTGACGACAGCGCCGCCTACTTGGCCGAAATCCAAGGAATAAACGCCGAGGTAAGTGACCCTGCTCCTACCATCGTGGACCTGACCACCGTCACTCACCAAGAGTACGAACTCTTTGGCGTGCGCGTACGGCGAATTGAGAAAAAACTTTACTGGGACAAAACGGCCGGTGATGCTTACTTCCAAGCCGCCTGCGGAATTAGCGAACGGATCTTTAACTTCACCAACCCTGCCTTCACCGGCGATGGAACCAGCATCAAAAACTACCAGCACACGCTCAACGAAACCTCGCCTGAATCCGAGCTTTTGGAGCTGGACGCCATCCTTGAATCTCTCGCTACTCCCTAATTTCTCTCGGGTAGGACGGCTTGCTTCGCAGACCTAGCATCCTCGCCTTAACTCGGATGTATAATTAGAACGTGGACGCGATCACTGAGGTCAAGGAAATTGAAACTTTTCACAGCCCGACCTACGGGATCCTCACGATTGCGCAGATCATTAACCGGATTTCCGAATTCGTCCGAGAAGCTTCCGATCAAAAATACCGCATCATCATCGGAACGGACTCCCAGAGCCACCACGGCACCGGGGTAGATTTCGTGACTGCCCTGGTCGTTCACCGGGTAGGGGGCGGAGGGATTTATTTTTGGAAGGGATACAAGAAAACTCGTCCCTACACCCTCAAAGAGCGCATTTACGAGGAAGCTCTTACATCCTTGGAGTTTGCCAACGAATTTATCCACCACCTCAAGGGAGCGGCGGAACTGCTGCAAATCGGATTGGAAATCCATGTAGACATCGGGGAAAACGGCAAAACCCGGGAAATGATCGCCGAAGTCGTGGCGATGATCAAAGGCAGCGGATACGAAGTCAAAACCAAACCCGAATCCTTCGGCGCCTCAAAGGTAGCCGACCGCCATACGTAATAGACAGTAGTTAGTAGTTAGTAGTTAGTAGACAGAAGGATCAGAACCCCCAAAGCGATTCGGTAAATTGCAAATGGGATCAATGAAAAACGCTTTAAAATCCCGAAAAGAATTTTCACGGCGATCAAACCTACTACGAAAGATATTCCAATTCCCACCGCGAAACTGCTCCAATCGTTAACGAGCGCACCCTCTCGATAAACCGAAAACAATTCCCAAAGACCCGCGGCAAAGATGATCGGCAGAGAAATTAAAAATGAAAAGCGGGCGGCGGTTTCACGCGTAAGTCCCCTCCCCATCCCTGCCAGGATCGTAATCCCCGACCGTGAAACCCCCGGCACTAAAGCCAGCGCCTGGGCCAGGGCAATCGCAAAGATATCTGGAGCCGTAAGGTTTTCTTTCCTCTCCCGCTCTCTTCGATAAAACCATTCCGCCAAGAGCATCAAAAATGCCACCCCGATTAGCGCTCCCGCCACCAGCTTCGGGCCGCGAAAGCTTTGCTCAATCACGTCCGAGCCAACGAGCCCGATCAACCCGACCGGAATCGAGGCCAGGGCAATCGCAACGATCGTACCCCACCGGCGCTCCTTGAAAAGTGTGATCCAATCTTTGGCAAAAAAGGCGAGGAGCGCAAACGCCGTTCCCAAATGCAGGGCGGCGTCGAAGGAAAGGGGATGGGCCGGCCAGCCTAAAAAAGCCGGGACCAGAATGAGATGGCCGGACGAGGAAATCGGCAGGATCTCCGTCAGCCCTTGAACGATGCCCAAAATTGCCGCTTGGAAAATATCCATTGCTACCAAAGAGGAAATAGCTCGTGCAGAGCTTTAAAGAAGC
>Ga0154864_120_pt2 | contig 14696 bp, 29 predicted proteins | sample Rifle2008BG19ft_FD_105836 | JGI IMG/M metagenome (GOLD analysis project Ga0154864, IMG submission 105836) | candidate division WWE3 bacterium RBG_19FT_COMBO_53_11 | reverse complement strand
TTTGAGTGCCTCCCTCTGCCCAGAGGGAACTCAACTGGAAGGATATCACCGAAAACCTATAGCGTCAAGCGAGTTTCTATAGTATAATTCAAATCAATCCAATTGAAGAAAGGAAGGGAACCCGTGTCTCTTTTGACAGTCGATCTGGTCAACGAGGCGATTGATCTTGCTCTCCCCAGCGTGCGCGCGATTGCCAAGCGTCACACCTGGAGTCCGGAGGGGGTCGCAATCGTTGTCGGCGGGGTCGGGCTCGACGAACCCGTCGAGCACGTGATGGAGGAGCTCGGGCCTGAAGATACTTGGTCCGACCGCTGGGGCGAACACAGCGACTTCCGCCTTTACGCTCGCAAGAAAATGGAGGTTTCCCTCCGAACCGGTCGCCCAAGTGGCGAAGTGGTGGCCGATGCTCCCTGGCTCCTTGAGGAAGGCGATACCTTCTGGCAGGGCGGGGTAGCTGAAGACACCTCACTCGCCGTGGGCGCCTCAGGCATATATGGCGAAGCCGATGAGGCGATCGCCTGGATCGTCTGGAACATCATCCGCATGCTTTGCCTCCTCGCAATTCGCCGAAGACGCGATGCCGGAGATAAAGTTCTGGGCGATTTTGGTCAGTAACTGCTCCCAAACCCAACACTAACCCCTGACTACCGTCAGACAGGCGTTGGGTTTTTTGTTGGATATCTGTGTCACATATAGTATACTATGTGTAAGGGATAGGGAGAAACAGGAAAAAGGACGACCCCCAAAAGGGGTTCTATTTTTTTGCTTCGTAAAAAGAAAGCTGACAGACTTTTGGGGTCCGTCAGCTGATACTGCTACTGCTACTTCTTTTCCTCGCGAGCGATGATCTCCGCCACGCGAGCCTGCTCCCGATTGGCTGAATCAATCGCCGGGGCGACGAAGTACACCAGGAAGAAAACAAAGAAAATCCCACCGATCACGTACTCCATTTCAAGCCTCCTTCCGTAGGCAAGGCGATGGCTTAATTATAGCTTCTTATCTGAAGAAAGTCAATGCTATAGGACCTGATTAGAACCTTAAATAAATTACCACGGAAACCAAAAAAAGCAGAACGTAGATCAGCGCAGAATGGGGTTTGAACATGTTCTCAAGCGTATTTTTCCAAAGGTTTTTGTGGACGGGGAAATAGGGAGCGTCAATTTTGTCAAATTTCACCTCCTCCTTCCCCATTCGGTTAAGCAGGCGGGCAACTTCATCTCTTCTTTCTTTGTAGTCCTGGCGGAAGGCTTTGTTCATGCCCTGTAGAACCCAAAAAACCAAAACAATGACCAGGTTTAAAATCACCACTTCCTGACGATTCACCTGGAACGACCATCCCAGAGAAGCGACCCACAAAGTCACCGCCCAAGTCCCGATCCGCTCGATGATGCTGTCGTATTTGTCAACTTGGCTTTGGCAAATTTTCATCTCGCTTTCCAGTAAAGCGATTCTTTGCTCTTCAGTGAGGCGCGTCATGGCTTAATTCTATAACAAAAAACGCCACCGGGCGGTGAAGCCGGGTGGCGTAGTGAAGGTCAGATCACCTCGTGGATCGCACGGGAGAGCGTCTCGCGGTCCGGAAAATATCCCCCCTTGAGCGCCTTGATCCCGTTTCTGGTGATCCGGAATTCGCCGCGGTAGTCGCGCGTTCCTCTGATCTTGGTGAGCTTGCGCTCGGCCAAGCCCAGATGCACGCAGGCTTCGACCACCCCGACGGTGACGGACTTCTGGCGGATCTTGAGGTGCCACCGCTCGTCCTTGAGGACCGTCAGAAGAACCCTCGCTCTCCGATCCATTGCCATTTGCAACTCTCCTTGATTCGATGTGTGGAAATTATACATCCGAACCAAAGAAAACGCCACTTGGCGGTGAGCATCCCCGTTGAGTTTCCTTTTTCCGTTGATTTTTCCCCACCCCGTGCTAACCTAGAACCAGTCTGATTGAAGGGAGAGAAAAATGGACGGCTCGCTCCGCGAACCTAGCATTTTTGGTGCAAAAAAATGAACGAATTGCTGCTTTGGGCGTTGTCGGTCCGGCAACCGTGGACCAATCTGATCGTCTGGGGGCTCAAGGATATTGAGATCCGCACCTGGGTAACCAATTACCGGGGACTCTTGCTCATCCATGCCGGCGCGACCCTTGACCGATTTGGCATGGTTCGGTTCCCGATGGCGACCATTCCGATGGGAGCCATCATCGGGAGCGTTAAACTGGTCGACATCGTCCGCTTTACGAGGAGAACCTGGAAAGAGTGGGGCGACCGGCACCTGGACATTGGGCGTTTCCCAACCGACCGCGAGCTCTACGGATGGATTCTGGAAGATCCGCGCCCGTTCGCCAAGCCCATCCCCTACAAGGGCTTGCAGAAGCTGTTCAAGGTGGAATCAAAGCCGGTACGCCAAGCTCTAGCGGCGAGAAATTAAGGAAGAGATTGACAAGGTGCTTTTGAGCGATCAAAAGCGCCTTTTCCTTTTATCACGGGAGGGGAAGGAGGAATTAGGTGTAGACTAGTGTATCTCTAATACGCATACCTTTGCTGGTATTCTCCGGCCAGATTGTTGCAGGTTTCTTGAGCCGAGAAAAAGTCGGGGTAATTTGTCTTGAGCCACGAGGCGGCGACAGCGGCTTCGGCCGCGGACGGGCCCGTTTCGGAAGAATACGTGCTGTAACTTTCCAGAGAGCTCACCACATCCCCCAAAGCCTGGCCTTCCAATCCATAGGTGTTCTCGAGAGGCCAGTTTTCCCAATCCACGGAGGTTTGGGAAAGGGTCTGCACTTCGGTACAAACGGCCAGGGCCTTTTTAAAGAGCCGGCCCCGGTTGCTGATCGGGCTGGTGCCGTAGTAACGGTCGTAAAGCCCAACGGCAATCAAGGAAGCCAGGAGAGAAACTAAGAAAACGGATAAAACAAAATTTAGCCGGGGGCGTTTAACGATCCACGCCTTTACCCGCTTGGCCCAGGATCCAATCTTCTTCAAGAAATTAAGATTGCTTTTTACCATCTTTCGAATGATAGCATGTGAGAAAGGAAATAAAGCCAACGGCCTGCTCCTCGTAGCTTTCCCGACCCTCGAAGCTTTATCGAAGTGGGTAGCGAAGTGCTTTCCCGCCTATGGCGGGTTGCAATTTCGCGTGGCGAAAGCGTGGGTATCCAACCGATAAAAATTTTTGCTGCAGGATCTCGGTGGTATAATTTTAGGCAGAATAATCGCTCAAAGGAGAGGAGAATGAGCACATTGGATATCACCCCCGCCTTGGCCGCCCGTTTGGCTCTCTGCCGCCAGGGAGACCACATTGATGTTGTCACGCTGGTGGGGATCCACTCCATCGCGGACAACGAGACGGTGAAGTGGTGCCGGGACTGCGGATCGGTGATCTTCACGGTTCTCGAAGGCCCGCCGAAGCCGGATCTGAAACCGAAAACCTTCACCCGGCTTTTTGACTAGGAAGGAGATCGCGTGAGGAACGAGGAGGCAAGACACGAGGTCCGCATCTTTATTGTCACCGATAAGGCGGACGGAACCACCGCGCACCGAAGCGGCGTGTGGGCCCGCAACTACAGCCGGCGGGGAAGCTTCCACCGCGGCATCCGCCGAGCGTACAATCGCTTGCTCAAGCGGTTTCCCAAGGAGACGCACACCATTCAGATGCATATGGCGCGGACAGAATACCCGCTCGCCCACCTGGGATAGCCCAAGCGCAGATTAACCCCTGCGCTTTCTTTTTTCGTCAGAAAAAACTAGGTCGCTGAAAGCGGCCGTCCTTTTAAAAAGAAAGCCACCGGGCGTAAGCCAGGTGGCTCAAAGATCAAAACATAAGGTCATTCGGCCAACCGAAGTGCTCGGCGCGGAATCTCGCCAACTCGGCCATTCGTTCCTTATCCTTCTTGGTGAGTCTCTTTGGCTTGAGCTGCGGTTCCTGTACTCTTCGGGCCCGCGCCTCCATCCGAGAAATGCGGTCATCTTGATCCAAGAGAATCAGTGCTCCCAGCAACCACCACATAACCAATCTTCCTTTCTTCTCAGTTCTATAAGTCTATCACCAGCCGATGGAATTTCAATTACCCAGATTGCGTGGTATCCTTAGGCAAATCCAAGTAGGAGAGGTGGAACGTGAGCAATGTTGATATTCCGCAGGAGGAGATTGAGAAGGCAGACGAGGAGAAGCTGCACAAGCTGATCGCCAGGGAAATCCGGGCGATCGCGACAGGAAACACCCGCTACCTGGCGGCCCGCGCCCGCAACCTCGTGGCACTGATGGCCGAGGCCGATCTCCGGCGCAGGAACGACAGATGGCTCAAGCGGGGGCTGGAGCAAGCCGAAGGTGACTCGGAAGCCGGTTCCAGCGGTCCGTATCCTTAGGACTAGGAAAGGAAAAGGAGAGAGCGATGGACGCTTTCAATCTGTTTTACGCGGTGGGTTCCCTGATTGCCGCCGCCTTGGTCGCCGCCGTGGTCTACCTCTACTGGCCCGTGCGCGATCTTATGGCGCGGGACAGGTTTGAAGAGATCTTCGGCTTCCGCCCGCCCAAGGGCAAACGCGGTCCCGGATCCCGGCCGATCTCTTGGGATAGGCGAGATGAGGTCGCCTTTTACCTCCGAGAAACCGCTTTAAGGGCGCAGGAGATCCTACGGGAGATGCGCGCAGGATTGCGGACCCTCATCGACATGGAGGAGAGCGGGAGAACCGTCCGCTGGCCGAAGCATCTGATCTGGAATCTCGCGGTGGAGCTTTGCTCCAGCTATTGGAAGTTCTACCAGTGCCGCAAGAAGTTCAACCGCGCCTACGACCTTGCCGTGCGCTTCGGATTCATCACCTCGGGCCGAGCGGATGATGCCTGCAACTACTTCGCCCGGATTGCCAAAACCCAACGCTAACCCCTGACTACCGTCAGGCAGGCGTTGGGTTTTTTTGTTGGATATCTGTATTATATATAGTATACTATGTATAACGATAAGGTGGGGCGGGAAAAACGCACCGGCCCGAAACCCTAGTTTCGGGCCTTTTCTTTTGCGTAGCAAAAACTAGATCGCCTAAGGCGACCGTCCTTTTGCCTCGAGCAAACTTCCGTGATACCATTATCAAAACGTCTGGGAAGGAGACGGGAATGAAGAAACCGCTTTTGGGAGAAGGGGTTCGGGCTGCCCTGATGCTAGTTGCCGTCGGGCTTGTGGGAGCTTCGGTCATCACCGGCAAATCCGGTCTGATGCTTGGGGCTCTGGTGATTGCCGCTGGAGCTGCAGCGCTGACTTTCATCGAGCGCCGGCAGCGGCTTCAAGTGAAGGACGGGCGCACCCGCGGCTGCTACTGGCCAACGGACGAAGAGCTACAGTACGGCACCAAGGTCCGCACCACGGTGGATGCCGGAGCGAACGACTGGACCGCCGAAGGCCGGGCGAAGCGGCGATGGGGTGCGAGAGGAACCGTCATCGACCGGTCAGACGCCCACGGCCTGTGCTACGGCGTCCGGCACAAAGACGGCTCGGTGGCATGGTATGAGCCGACCGAACTGGAACCGCGGTAGTACCTTCGAGCCGCCATCAACCCAACACTAACCCCCGCCAGAGGCGGACACGGCGTTGGGTTTTTTCTTTGTTGCGGAAAATTGAGGGTCCGGCGTCCCCACTCCCCCATCCTACATTGCCACCAACTCTTCGTTCGTATATTTCTTGTGGGCGACTTCTTGCCACTTGTTAGGGGATAAGCTTAAATCCCAAGGACAGACCGACCGCACCCAGCCAAATTTTTCAGAGATTTCCCCAGACACAGGATCGATGCGAGTATATTGGAGAATCTGACAGTTATAAATCTTATCTTTTGGGTCGTGTCGATCCCGAAGCGCTTGAAACTCTTCGGGTAGCCAACCCTCCATAATAATTCTGATCGGCCACATCACGTTGCCGTGGGTAACTACTATTCCTCGTCCGTTTGGCAGATCACGATACAAAGTAGTTAAAATTCCCACCCGAACCCGGACAGCCATGTCCGCCATCGACTCTCCACCAGGCGATGCAAAGTAGAACTTACTGATGTCCCGCTTTCTCATAACTTCGGGGTATTTAGCCCAACGCTCTTCATCTGTCATGGCATCCAAATTGCCCCAATCATGCTCGCGAATGTAATCCCGAATATACCATCTGGCTCCCGGCAATCCTAAGTACCCGGCAGTTTTTCGTGCCCGAACATAGGTCGAGCAGTAGTAGGCATCAAATTTTCCGCCGTTGATATTAGCGGTAATCCATTTGCCGGCTGCTCTGGACTGCCCAACACCCCTGGGGGTTAAATCATAGGTTGAACTGTGTCTTTGGCTAAACTCTTTCGTAAAATAGCTGCTGTCTCCGTGCTCTGCGGCATCCGTTGCCACGTTCCCTTCAGATTCTCCATGGCGGACAAAAACAAGTTCCAGCGGTCGATTGGACGGCTCGCTTTGCGAACCTAGCAATCTCGCTAATGCTCGATTGTTGGCAGGTAGTTCTTTCTTACTAACCATAGGACCAATTCTAGACGGTCGAGCAATGATTTCGCAATTTCCCAAATGGTGCTCCCGGCAGGGTTCTTTTTTGGAAAAGAAATCTAGTGGTCTGGGGACATCTTCGAGTAAAGCTCAAGGGTGTGGCGGGCGTTTGGCTCCATCTCCAATTCCTTTAAGGCAACCGATGGCGGTACCCAAAGGTAATCCTGCGCCTCTTCGTTTAGTTGCACTCTCTTGCTCCCAACGTGCACTATCTTATCGACGAAGATGTGCTGCACTCCAGATAGGTAATAGCCGGAGTTCTTGATTTGGTCAAAGGTGCAGATATGTTCGCCCACCCCGCCCTGCAATCCGGTTTCTTCTTTGATCTCCCGCAAAAGGGATTCATCAAGCCGTTCGTTTCGGCGTACCTTGCCGCCCACGACGGAATAGCGATCTTTCCATTTGTGCGTCCTAACCAGCAGAACTTCTTTTTCTGTTCTTGATTTCGACGGCACGTGCTCGATAATTGCTCCCACCGCCACCACCGATCCCGGGACCATCAGCCCCTCCCACAGCTTGTGGATGGCTTGCTCGTTTCGCTTTACTTGCGGATCAGGGAGCTTCCCGTTTTCGAGGATAGATTCCACCAGCTGTTCGGGCTTCATCACCGCGTTTTTATGCACGTAGGCCGGGTGGTCGGCGAGCTTTTCCTGGAAAAAGCAGTGCACATTGGAAACCTGCGCAATCCCCAGCTCATACGAGGCGCTTTTTCCGATGTAGCCCTCGGGGTTTACAAAATAGCTAAACCCGTTCTCCCCCAGCCGCCTAAGATTGTGGAGGTAAAGGAGTTCGATCATCCGCTGGTCTTTTTCCCGATCTGTCTCCAAAACGGCAAACCCGTCTTCCATGGACTTGATCTCCGCCAGCGCCGGCGCTAAAACTTCGATTCCGTTTTCGGTAAAAAGCTGGTGGATTCTTTTGATCTCGTCAAAATGCTTGCGGAAACTGCCGTGCAAAACGCAGCGGAAGTTGGGTTCGGTTTCACCTTTTATTGCCATACCACCGCTAATTATGATCTAAGACTTTAATATTTACAACCGGAGCAAAAGAAAGGACCAGATTCTTGGAAGAATCCGGTCCTGTGCTGTCGAACAACTGGTTACCTTACGCCGGCGATGAAATCGCTCACGGAGGCGGCCAGTCTTCGAATCACGCTCCAGATCCTTCCAAAGAAGTTGGTCTTCTTGGAGAGACCGTGGCGCGGTTTCCCGTCCGCATCGAAGTACTCGCCGAAGTCCTCCCAGATAGGCATCTAGCCCTCCTTCTCCAGCTTTCGGTTCTCGATCCAAGCGTGGATCTCCAGGCCGAGCCAGAAAAGAACCATGACGACGAAGAAGATGACCAGGAAGGTAAAGATCAGGTTCCCCGTCGCAATGGACTGCTCCGGTGTGGGAGCTGCCGAAGGCTGCCCACCTGCCGTTAAGGCGATCACGATTAGAACCAGAAAGATCAGCGGTGCCATCATGCACCTCCTTTTTTTAAGGTATGCTTCATTTTAACCCAATTACTCCAGAAAGTCAATGCTATAGGACAGTGGAAACGGGGATTTTAATCGGTGTAAAACGGGATTATTTAGTCTTGATCGGGGTGGGACGGCCATTTTCGTCCACGGCCACGTAGACGACTTCCGCTTCCGTCACGCGGACGGTGTCCCGAGTGCCGCCGATTCCAATCCGCTCTGCTTCCACCTCAATGACAACTGTGATCGAAGTCTTCCCAACCCGTATCGTTTTCGTGTAGAAAGTCACTAAATCCCCCAAGTGGACGGGAGCGACAAAGTCCACCTCTTTAATTGCCTTTGTGACAAACTTTTTCGGATATTGGCGGCGGGCCTCGACCCCGCCCGCGAGGTCGACTTGGCTCATAATCACCCCGCCGAAAATCGTGCCGTAGGCGTTGGTGTCCTTCGGGAGCATCGTAATCCGAATCGCCGGAAACCTCTCACCGGATGTTTCTTTAGCCATTAATCCGATTTTAACAATAAAGAAAAAGCCACCGGGCTTGATAGCCAGATGGCGATGAGAACGTTGCGGCACCACCTTAGGGATTCCAAGGCGCGTCTTGGAAGGTGGACGTTTTTTCAATATCCGCCGCCGTACCACTAGATCCGGGATTGAACATTCGCGCAACCGGACCGGATCGGTCCCCAGCAGTGGTAATTATACAAAAAAGAAAAAGCCAGCAAACGGATTTGCTGGCTTGGTTTGGTTCACCGGTACCGGATGTTGCAGAGCTCGGTGGACACCTCGCGAACGTATCCCCTCTCCTCTAGAAGCTGGCGCTGGAAGGCGGTGTGGCCGGCGCCGAACTTGATCCCCACCATCTTGGGTTCCCGCTCGCGAACCACCTCATCAAAAAATTCCAGGCAGTTGCGGTCGCGCGGCTTGCCGATGGTGTCCGAGACAGCCCCAACCAGTTGGGCATCGCTCCAGAAGAAAACGAAGCCGTCCCCCAGATCCTGGCCGGTGTATCCGCCTTGATCCATCTTCTCCACTGACCGGCGCGCAAACTCCACCACCTGTTTCACGCGGCCGACGGGGATCCTCCGCATCCGGGCCTCAAACTCCTCCATCAGCGCCGTCTGCTGTTCCTCGGTCAAGAACTCCCTCTCTCCCGAGATCCAGCCCGGCTGTTGGTAGTCAAAGGACCCGCCTTCGGTCGGCAGGGCCAGGACCCGCTGGGCGACGAGAAAGTAGATCTGCATCGCCACTTGGAAGGCGCTTTCCAAATCGGACCCGTAGAGCATTGACCGGGCAAACTCCTCAAACTCGCCGGGCGCTTGCGCGCCGCCGGAGTCTTCAAAGAGAACCAGATCGCAGCCGGCAAGAATGTCGTTGATCCGCTGGTAGTATTCCGCGTCGCCCACGTGGTTGGTGCCGACCAGAATAACCGAACGTAATTGGCGCGAATTCCGGTAAAAATGGGCAAAGGTGTAGATGCCGGAGGGCTTAACCACCACCTCTCCGCCAAAAAGACGGTGGGACTTGGTCCAATCCACTCGTTTCCTCCTTCTTCGATTTGAACTTATTGTAAGCGGGGTAATCGGAAAAAGCAAAGAATAGCTCAAGCGGTTTCCGACCGGCGGAAATCTTTAACTCAATCTGTAATCCTTCTTCCTTTGCTCTACACCCATCCGCTCGAACTCCTTATCGTAGAGCTCCATTACATCCAAAAGTGTGGCGAAGATTTGGCGGATGGTTTCCTCTTTGGTCCTCCCCGGCCAATCAAAACCCACAACTTTGAGGTTCCGGTAGTTGAACTCTCCCGGCAACTCTTTGTGGAGATCCTTAGCGTAGGCAAATTCGTGAAGAGACTTGTAGATCTCGCCTTTGGGAACCTTCAACAGGAAATGCATCGCAGTCCAGATAATCTTGGCTAGTCGAATCAAATCGCCGTAAACCACAACTTCATCCTCTTCCCCCAAACTCTGGGCGGCAAACTCGAGATTTTGGTTAGTGTTGATGGATTTTTCTTCCAAAATGTAGTTGGTAAAGCCGGGCTTAACCGACAGAAGATAATCCTGCACAGTTGCGGCCTCGGAATCATTGGGCCGCTCGGGAACATTGAACCCCCCGCAAATAATTACTTTCTTGAGACCGCGTTTATCAATCTCCTGGGCAACAAAATCCAAATATTGACTGTAATCTGTCCGCTCGGGACCGTAGAGCCCGTAGCAAAGAACAACTCCTATTTTCACATCCCGATTATAGCGGAATCAAAACGACTTTTTGGAAAAAGAAATGACGCTAACCCTCTTGCACTATAGGATTCTCATGTTAAAATTTATCCAACCTAGAACCAAGGAGTAGAGACCGTGAGGAATTTTCTTCCGCTTTGGGTCGCATCCGCGATCGTGATGTTTCTTTTCGGATTCGGTTTTGGAGAACTCCGCCATCAGGGTATGCTCCAACCGGTGCCGAGAACTTCGGATTTGACGCCGTCGGACGTGATCAACCTGGAAGAAAGCATCACAACGGCGCAATGGAGGCTATCCGGCAGCCCGGCCATCGGCTTGGAAGTTGATTGGGACGGCACGCTCATCGACATTGAAAGCGGCAACCTCGCGATCGTAGACACCGGGTCGTTCGGTGACCGTCTTACGGTGCGCGTCAAGATCGATGACCCGTCCTCGTGGAAGAAGGGGGATAAAGTCCGAGTTATCGGCAAAATCGCCTACACCCAATTGATGTGGCCTGCCACATCTGTGTGGGACGACAAGGGAGGCGAACCCCTGCTGGTTGCCGTCGGACTAGGGTACGGCTCCCGCATGCTGCCTCGGTAATACGCACAGCCCCAGATCTTACAGGTCCGAACACCAGTTTCGGGCCTTTTTCTTTTGGGGAGGAAAAGTTAGCGGTCTACCTACCGGTAGGCAGGTTTCCAACCGGTGCGGGTCTGCGATTTACCCTATGGATTCCCAAGCCTTATCTAACTCTTTCTTGGCTCTAGCGTATGTCACCATCCAGAGATAAAGCCAGGAAGATAGAAACATCGCGCTCCTATCGGTATCGAACGCCAAGTTTTTTCGCTTAAGATATTTCATACCCTCTTTGATGGCTAAGAGTTCTTCTTGGAAGCGAAACCTTGGGAAAAACAGATACTTTAACCCAAATTTAAAAACACCCAGTTCCTTCTGCCGCTCAATATGCTTCTTTTCGTGTTCTAGAACCGCGATAAATCGGGGGTTGGGGTGTGGTTGGTGCAAATCCCAAAAACCTCACTTGAAACAAAGATATTTGGGTAAAATGCTTGGGCGGTACTAGGAGATGGCCAAGGGAATAGTCCCAAAAGTTTGGCCTTCTTCTTCACCGGTATTCCTTGATACTTGATTTTCTCTCTTTTTCCTGTAATCGGCATACCCATAGTCTCTGACTAAAATTTTAACACTGGGGAACGGAAGAAAAGCTGGCGGTTTTCAACCGGCGAAATCTCAACTCTGCTTCGTGTAATCCCCTTTTCCGGGAATAATGTGGCGCACACCACCGCGGGGATTCTCCATGTCTCCGGAGTATCGCGGAATCAGATGGATATGCAAGTGGTGGATCGTCCGACCGGCCGCTTCGCCGTCATTGACCCCGATGTTGTAGGCGTCGGGATGAAACTTTTCGTCAATGATCTTCTTTGCTTCCTTATTTGCTTCCAAAAGAAACGGGGCTTCCTCGGCCGTGAGCTCGAAAAAGGAAACCACATGCCTTTTGGAAACTATCTCGCAGTGTCCCGGGCTTGCTGGGAAATTATCAAACCGTGCGTAAAAATGCTCGTTCTCGTAGAAAATCGGCTCGGTTTTATTCTGATAAATGTCGCAAAAGAGACATTTGGGAACTGATTCAGCCATCAACCGATTTTAGCACTGCGGGAAAGTTAAAAATCCGATCAGCGGGGCCGAGGTGCGTTCTGGTCAACAATTAGAACTGGAAATTCCATCCGGGCTAATTCGTTTCCCTTCTCCATAAACCTAACAGTGTAAGTCCCTGGTTTCTCGATCTTAAATCCCGCAATACCGGCGAGGAAATTGTGGCTTTTACCGGCTTGGAGCTTTAGGAGACCCTTGACGTTAAATAACGCTTTGTCCTCCGGGTCCAAAATAGTGAGTTCGATTTCCGTAGTGTACTCGGTGTCGCTACCGAAAACAGCGACGACGTGGAACGGGTTGATAACGGCAGGAACAGCTGCCACCCCAACCCTATCGAAAATACCAATCAAACCAAGCTTCCCGCCTTCGGCTATAAATGCATAATCGCAGAGGTGTAGATCTTTGACCTTCAGCATCACCCGAATTTTAGCACTGCGGGAATGGGTTCGACTCCGCTCACCATAAAAGTAAAGAAAACTATGGAACAATTCGCGCGAATTGTCCTATGGTAAAAAAAGAAAAAAGGACCGAAACGGATGTTTCAGTCCTAAAACGAAGCTAGGGAATTTTCTTCCCGTACTTCGAGCAGCGAAGCTAGGGAATCTTCTTCCCGTACTTCTTCTCCAGCTCCGCCAGACCCTCCCGAATCACATTGATGATCCGCGGAGAAAGATCATCCGGAGCGACCAGCCCTCGCAAGCGGGCAGTGGGAAGAGCGATCTCCGCTGGAACTCCCAGCTCCGTCAGGCGGGTGAACTCGCACGCCGGACAAACATCGTGGACGCTCAAGCCAAAACCCGGCAGAACGTGAACATGGAGCATGGCGACCTCCTCTCGATGAAATTAACTTAATTTTACCACGAAACCTATAGTCTCGGTATATCTCCCCTCTCTCCACATGCGACAATTCTATAGAAGTGTTCCCAACACATCACAGAAAATAAAAAGGACCGAAACGGATGTTTCAGTCCTTAGAGTACGATCAGGCGCCGTACTTCATCGTGAAGCTGATCTCTCCACGAGTGGGATGCTCGCCTTTTTCCAACGCTTTGCGGCCATTCGGGGTGATCGCAAAGTGTCCTCGGAAATGGCCTGGCTTCCCCGGAATCTTGGTGAGCTTGCGCCACACCAAACCCTGATTAAAGCAGGCCTCGACCAGCTTGGCCGTGAGGGCTCGCTGGGGAAGACGGTCGTGCCAACGGCCGTCATTGAGAACCGTGAGAAGCAGCTTCACCCGGCGATCAATCATTCGATCCCCCCTCCTTCGGCGGCAGGATCCTGACGCGGGAAGTCGGCGTCAGTCTCGCCAGATCCTGATCGACCATCCTCCAAATGGCGGCCACCACGGTGTATCGGTAGCGCTGCTTCACCCGGCGGACTACCCCATCAGGGGAGTACACCCCCGGCGGCAACTGCTTAACCGCCTCAAAGGCGCTTTCGTAAAGAGCGTGCTCTTCGGCAGAGCTCATTCCAGAACCACCACCCATCTCAGCCCAGCTCTGGTACATCGCGGTCCTCCCTTCTTTTGGAATTATTCTAGCAGAGCAACCTTGAAATCCTATAACTGGATGGTATCATTTAGAGAGAGAATCGAAGAAGGAGGCGAGACAATGAAGAAGGCGGTTTTTGTTTTGGCGCTGGTGGCCGTTGGGCTGCTTTTGGTAGGCTGCGGTCCTGAAAAGGTGGTTCAACCGCCGGCGGACCAGCAGGAGTTGGAGGTGAGTTTCTCAACACCGAACGGCCGTGCGACGGCGATTACCATCTTCTACGCCGGCGGCGCAGAGGAGATCCTGGCTGATCGAGTCCTGTGGTACTACGACGTTCCCAACGACCTTCGGGAGTACGCGGTTATCTCCTACGACGTCGCCGGACTCCCCCATGCCGAGCTCCATCTGCTCGAGTCCAAGCAGCCTTCAACCGAACGCTGATTTCGATCCCGAGACCCTCAAACCCATGAGGGTCTTTTTTCTCAAGAAAAAAGCTCGCTGAGGGATCAGCGAGCGTTGAGCGAACGGTTGAGCCGTCGCCAATTGTCCCGGTCGATGCTGTTGCGAGTAACCACCGTTTCACCAAGCACGTAAATCCGGCGGGCCAGCATAAGATCATCGCGCGTCGGGCGCTTTCCTTTGACTAGCGCCTTCCGCCCCTTCTCGGTGATGCGGAAACGAGCCATGGAGTTACGCGTCCCCCGATCCCGGGTGAGCCTGCGCTCCACCAAACCCAGGTCGAAGCACGCTTCCACCACCCAGATTGGGATCTCCGCGAGCGGGAACTTTAGGTGCCACCGCCCGTCCTTGAGGACTGTCAGAAAAACCCTCGCTCTCCGATCCATTCCCATGCAAATCCTCCTTTGATGCGCTTTCTCGGATCCGGTTTGCTTACGCCGCCGGAGCAATCGGGATGAAGAGGAATACGTCATCATCACCCCATTGGTCGCCGGTATTCCCCCGGACCCAGTTTTGCGCGACACCCATCTCCCACTCGGTATTCAGAAAGGGAACACCGGGGAAACTACCCGAATCGGCGGGGCCGTGGGCGATGTTGCCGAAGACAACCAGGCGGGATCCGAGAGCAAGAACCTTACGGCAAAAGATCCCGAATTCCTCCCGGGAGACGGGGCGCAGGTTTTCCTCTTTCGCGGCGGCCTGAACGATCCCGTCGTTGATGACCGGATCACCATCCTCCCGCTCAAAGCGAAGGATGACGAACCGGTACTCCTTCGTACTCAACTCCACGCGGGTGCGCTTCATTGCGCTCCTCCTTCTTCGATTTGAGGCAATTATATCACCGCAGAAAAGGACCGAAACGGTGGGAAAGTCTGACTTCCCGGG
>Ga0154864_119_pt4 | contig 17559 bp, 19 predicted proteins | sample Rifle2008BG19ft_FD_105836 | JGI IMG/M metagenome (GOLD analysis project Ga0154864, IMG submission 105836) | candidate division WWE3 bacterium RBG_19FT_COMBO_53_11 | reverse complement strand
GGCTGCTTTCAGCAACCTATCTTACTCGCTTCGCTCCTAAGGACGGCTGCTTTCAGCAACCTATCTTACTCGCTTCGCTCCTAAGGACGGCTGCTTTCAGCAACCTATCTTACTCGCTTCGCTCCTAAGTACAAGCAAGCGTAATCGGAATTTCCAGCGTCGATGAGCCGCCCTTTTTATCTTGAACCTCAATTTTGAGAGTGTATGGTCCGGGAATGCAGAGATCTTGGTTTGCCATTTGGAAAAGCGGGAGAGCCGTCCCGATCGGCCCGTTGTCCTTCGAAGAGTAACATCCTTCCCCGCAAGTACTGGTGGTAACCAGCCAGTTCTCGATGGTTCCTCCCGATACACTCTTATTGCATTCATTTGGGTTTTCAGCAATGCAGTCTGCTCCACTAAGAGAAAATTGGACAAAAGCGATCTCGGCCCCCGGTTGGGGAGTCGGTGTAACCCACACCGCGAAACTGGAAGGAAGAGAATTTCTATCAAGCTCGGTGGGGCCGCTAGGGTACTGACGAAAAGAAACGTCGGCCTCGGTTATAATCGGCCCTGCCCCCGGGTCCGTACAACTCACCACGCTTCCCCCGCTAAAGCAAAGCGTCGAGGTTGTTTTGGGCGGGAAATACTGGGACTTGCCTTTGTACACCTTGGCAACCCAAGCATCCACATCATCCTGCCATTCGGGCTTTTCGGCCCTAATTTGGATGTAATTGCGCTCCTCGGATTGTCCGGCCGCGATACAGGCTTCGGAAGCCAGCTTGCCGTCCGGTTTACAGATGTCCAACCGAACGTGCCAATTATCGGTTTCCGTCGGTACCGTTCCTGCAATGAAGATATCCGTTTCGGTTCCCGCGGTGTAGGAACCGGGAGCCATGCCGGAAAGGGCGTCCACCGTTCCGGAAACGATTCCATCCGGGCGCTTGAAGGCGACGTTCGGTTTGCCGCTAAGATAGGCCACCATCGCTTGGTTCCAGATCCTCGCCGATCCGGCAAAAAAATTCGGGTTCATCGGCGAATTATCATTGTTCCCAATCCAGGCCGCGATCGTGATCGCGACTTTGGAATCCGAATGGGCCGGGGTAAACCCGATCGCCCAGTTGTCCCGATTATCATTGGTGGTTCCGGTCTTGACTCCGACGGTGTGGCCGGGGATATTGAGACCAAGCTGGCTGCCTCCCCCAAAGGTTTGAAGACGGGCGTTGAAGTCCGAAACAATATTGTTGATTAAGTAAGCAACCTGCTCGGAGAGAGCTCTCACCCCTTTGTTCGGTTTGAACTCTTCCAGCACGTTGCCGTTGGAATCGGTAACTTTCAGGATCGCCACCGGGTCGTGCCGGATTCCGCCCGTCGCGAAAACGGAAAAAGCCGTTGCCATGTCGATCATCTTAACCTCCCCACCTCCAAGAGTAAGGGCGACTCCGTAACGAGTTGGGTCAGTGAGAGTGGTGATTCCCATATCGTGGGCAGTCGCGATCAGGTTATCCACTCCGATCAAGGAGAGCATTTTTACCGCAGGAATATTAAGTGAGTTTCCGATCGCCTTTCTGACAGAAATGATTCCATAGTTGCGGTTGGCAAAATTTTGCGGTTTGTAAGGAGGCTGACCGGCGGCCATGTCAAAACTGGTTGGTACCCCGACCAGCTTGGTCGCTGGAGAAAAACCCTGCTTAAAGGCAGTCGCATACATCAGCGGTTTGATTGAAGACCCCGGTTGGCGGGAAGGGGAGGTGGTGACGTTAAACTGCCCGTCGATATCGGTTGCAAAATAGTTTTTCGAACCAACCATTGACAGAATCTCGCCGGTTTTAGGATTAATGGCAATCAGTGCTCCGTTAGAGACTTTGAACCCGCGATCCCGGGCGATCTCATCGGTGACGATCTTTTGGAACTTATTATGCCATTTCAAATCCAGCGTGGTCGTAACCTTCAAACCGCCGGTTTCGACAAAAGTTTCCCCGTATCTATCCGCAAGAAGTTCCCTTACATACATCACGAAATGGGGGGCTTTTATTTGGACTCCTTCCGGCCTGTATTTCAACTTGGTGGATTTGGTCGATTCCTCTTGATCTCGGGTGATGTAGCCGTCTTCCCGCATCCGCCGGAGGACTTCTCCCTGCCGCCACTTGGCAAGTTCCGGGTCTCGATAGGGAGAATATCGAGAAGGGGCTTGAGGTAAGCCGGCCAAAAGAGTTGCCTCCGCCAGATTCAAATCGCCGACATTTTTACCAAAATAGTTCTCCGCCGCGGCTTGAATGCCGATCGCCTGCCCGCCGTAAGGAGTTTCGTTCAAATACATCTGCAAAATCTCATCCTTGGAATAACGGGCTTCGATCTGTAAGGCCAAAATAAATTCCTTGACCTTTCGCACAATAGTTCTTTCCGTGGTGAGGAGAGTATTTTTAACCAGCTGTTGAGTAATCGAAGATCCACCCTGCAGCTCCCTTTTGACAATCGTATTGTAAATCCCGCGGGCCATTCCGATCGGATCAAAACCTTGATGCGTATAAAAATGCTTATCTTCGATCGCAATGGTGGCTTGTTTGACAATCTCCGGAACCTGATCGATTTTAACCAGTGTTCGATTCTCATCGCCGTAGATATCGTAAAGAAGAGTACCGTTGCGGTCATAAATTTTGGTAGATAGAGAAACTTCCCGATCTACCAATCGATCCGGAGAAGGAAGGTCCTTGGAGAAAATAATCGCCACTGCGCCGAAGGCGACGGAAGAAAATATCAGAAACACCAAGAAGGTAGTGGCGAAAACATTTAGCCAATATAGGGGGCTCCGGCGCCCGTGTCTTATAAAAGAGCGAAAGAGGGGCAGTTTGCCCAAAATCCCAAAGATTAGTTTGTAGAGCTTAGAAACAAAGAAATAAATTACCCGGAAAAACGGCCGCAGGATTTTCTTTAACGAGCTAGTCAATTTTGCGAAGATTCCGCCCCGCCCCCGAGACCAGTGACCGGAACCAGTCGGCAGATATTTTCTCGATCTCACTGGAGAATTTTAGCACAGAATCTGGTAGAATTTAGCGGAATGGACGACTCGCGATGCGAGTTCTAACATTCTCGCTTTACTCGAATGAACAGCCTTGAAGAACTCCTTTCACGGGGGGTTGAAAAAATCTACCCCGACCGGGAAGCGCTGGAGAAAATTCTAAAACAAAGAAAAATTCGTCTCTACCTCGGGATTGACCCGACCGGAGGCCGTCTCCATTTGGGCCATACCGTTCTGCTTCGCAAGCTCCAAAAGTTTGCCGAACTGGGCCACGAGGCGATTCTCCTGATTGGGACGGGGACGGTTTTGGTCGGGGATCCCTCCCAAAGGTCGGGAGCGAGAGAACGGGTAGATGAGGGCGAGATCCAAAGAAACATCTCTACTTGGAGAAAACAGGCGGAGAAGATTCTGGACTTCTCTAAGGTGCGGATCAAGCAAAATGGCGATTGGCTGCTCAAATTGACGATGAAGGATTTGATTGCTATCGCCTCCAACATTAGCGCCGTCCAGCTGTTTAAGCGTGATATGTTTCAAGAACGTTTAAAACGGGGGGACACCGTCTGGGCCCACGAAACCTTGTACCCGCTTCTTCAGGGGTACGATTCGGTCGCCCTGGACGTCGATTTGGAGATCGGGGGAACCGACCAGACTTTTAATATGCTCGTCGGCCGAGAACTGATGCAAAAAATGCGCGGAAAGGAAAAATACGTTCTGGCGGTTCCGATGATTCTGGGAACCGATGGGAAACCGATGAGCAAGACCTCCGAAAACTGCGTTTGGTTGGAGGATGAGCCCTCGGAAATGTACGGAAAGTTGATGTCTATTCCCGATGAGCAGACCGACTCGTATTTGGAATTGGTGACGGATGTCCCCCAAGCAGAATTGGATGGGGCGAGAAAGTTGTCTCCTCTGGATAAGAAGTGCCTTCTTGCCTTAACGGTGGTAAAGATGTACCACGGTGAGGAGAAAGCTCAGCAAGTCCAGAAAGAATTTAAAAACGTTTTCTCTAAAGGAGGAATTCCCGAAGACATACCAACTTGGAAACTTTCCGGTCGAAGCGTCAATCTTCCGGAAGTTTTGGTTGACCGGGGACTGGTAAAAAGCAAATCCGAAGCGCGCCGGCTAATTTCTCAAGGCGGGATAACTCTAAACGACCGGAAGCTGATGGAACCGGAGGTCACCCTGGAAAAGGGCGTCTTGAAAGTAGGGAAACGGGTGTTCATTAGAATCGAGTGACCCCCTCGACGAGCTCGGGGTCATTCTGAGTGGTAATCGAAGAATGAAATTCTTTCAAAGAAATCAAAAACTCTGGACCGTGCTGGTCATCGTCGCTTCTTTAAGCTTAGTCTTGGCCTCGTTTTTGCCGTTTTTGTTTAGATAAGTTGAACTGGACTGATCCCGTCGAAAAAATCCCGTATGTAGGGGGAGTCTACGCTAAAAGATTGGGCAAACTGGGAGTGCAAAGCGTCAGAGACCTTCTTTACCACTTTCCGTTTCGGTATCAAGATTACACCCAAACTACCAAAATCCGCCTGCTGACGGCGGGGGCGGACGCCGCGGTGCGTGGCAAAATCATCAAAATTGGAAGCATCCGCACCAAAGGAGGAAAATTTATGACCAAAGCCGCGGTGGCCGACGAGAGCGGCGCAATTGAAGCGGTTTGGTTCTACCAACCGTATTTAACCCGGACCCTCAAAGAGGGAGTGGGGGTTGGCCTAGCCGGAAAAGTAGAGAATTTCGGCGGAAAAACGAGCTTTGTCAGCCCCGAGGTTGAGGTTCTCAAAAGCGGGGCGGTACCCTCCCACACGGCCGGATTGGTCCCAATTTACCCGGAAACGGCCAACCTAAGCTCCAAGTGGCTGAGAACTCGCATCAAGGGTTTGTTAAAGAGTGACCTTGCTTTGGATGAGTTTCTTCCCCCGGCCGTAATTAAACGGTACGATTTGCCCTCTCTACCCGAGGCGTTAAAGGAGATTCATTTTCCCCAAAGCGCGGCGGCGGCGAGGCAGGCTCGTTACCGTTTTGCTTTGGAAGAGCTGCTTCTCTTTAACCTGCGCTCCAACACGCAACGCGCGGCCTGGGAGAAGCGGCGAACCGCCTACCCCTTAAATCCGGGCGATCACCAAAGAGAAATTGATGTTTTCATTAAGAATCTTCCCTTTCGGCTAACAGAGGCGCAGAAGCGCGCTACCGAGGAAATTCTGGCCGATTTGGGCAAAAACACCCCCATGAACCGGTTGCTGCAAGGAGATGTCGGGAGCGGAAAGACAGCGGTAGCGGCCATCGCCGCCTACCTGTCCTACCTCGGCGGCACGCGGACGATCTTCATGGCTCCGACCGAGATCCTGGCCGATCAGCACTTCCAGACTCTCGGAATGCTTCTCACTCCCTACGGGGTCAAAATTGCCATTCAAACCGGGAGCAAAAAACCGGAGCCGACGGACGAATTCAACCTTTGGATCGGCACCCATGCCCTTTTCTACCGCTCCCAATCGTTCGAGAAAGTGGGATTGGTGATCATTGACGAGCAGCATCGCTTCGGGGTCGAGCAGCGGACCGAACTGCTCCAAAAATCAAAATCGGAGGTAACTCCCCATCTCCTGACCTTGACCGCGACTCCCATACCGCGCACCCTCGCCCTGACCGTTTACGGGGATTTGGATCTCTCCGTTTTGGACGAATTGCCTCCCGGCCGTAAACGGATTAAAACTTTTGTGGTGCCCTCCCGCAAAAGAGATGCGGGGTATCAATGGATCCGCCAAAAAGTGGAACTAGGAGAACAAGCCTTCGTCATCTGTCCGTTAATTGAGGAATCGGAAGTAGAATCGATGCGGCAGGTTAAGGCGGCGACGGCCCAGTTTGAGGCGATTTCCCGGTTGATGCCGAACGTTAAAGTCGGCCTTCTCCACGGGAAAATGAAAGCCCAAGAAAAAACCGGAATTATGGATAGCTTTAAACGGGGAGAGATCGGGGTTTTGGTTTCGACTCCGGTGGTAGAAGTGGGAATTGACGTTCCCAATGCCACCATCATGGTCATTGAAGCTGCCGAACGGTTCGGGTTGGCCTCACTGCACCAGCTCCGCGGGCGGGTGGGCCGGGGATCAAAAGATTCCTACTGCTTCCTCTTCACCAACGAAGAATCTTCCGCAGCCCTCGAAAGGTTGAAACCCTTAGAAGGGGGCCGCAACGGGTTTGAGCTGGCGGAACTGGATTTGAAGCTGCGCGGTCCCGGTGAGATTTACGGAGTAAGACAGCACGGTTTAACCGAACTAAAAGTAGCGGATCTGACCGATGCGCATCTTCTCAAAACCGCACGGGAGGCCGCGCAGGACGTTTTTCAGGAAAACCCCCGCCTCGATCGCTACCCGTCCCTAAAGGAAGAGCTCAAGCGTTTTTCCTCCGCCCTGGTCGAACCAAATTAAATAAGTGATCAGAAATCAGGCATCAGAAATCAGAAAAGTTGTTCTCTGATCACAATCGAGTAAAGCGAGATTGCTAGAGCTCGCATCGCGAGCCGTCCTGTTCTCTGCTAAACTTGAACCGTGCGCATTGCTGGAGGAAAATTAAAAGGGCACTCTCTCAAGGTTCCCAAGGTCCGAGATATCCGACCGACCCAAGAATCGATCCGGCTGGCGATTTTTAACATCCTCGGCGATTTTGTGGAAGGTAAAAAAGTTGCCGATCTCTACGCCGGATCGGGATCGCTGGGCGTGGAGGCCCTTTCCCGAGGAGCAAAAGAAGCAATTTTTATCGAGTCGAACCGCCACGCCTGCGAGATTATTCGGGAAAATTTGACTCCGGTCAGGATTGGGCCGAAGGGAAAAGTTATTTGCCGGGACGTGGAGCAGGCCCTTTCGGAACTTCCCAATAGTGGTCTCGAACTTGTCTTTGTGGATCCTCCTTATGCGGTGGGGAAGCTGGACCACATCTTTCGAAGGCTCCTTCCTCATTTGAGGAGAGGGGCAGTGGTCGTCTACGAGCATTCCAAAATGACCGAACCGCCCGTTATTCCAGGACTTCGAATATTCGATCGGCGCATTTACGGCTCGACCAAGGTGACATTTTTGACCAGGGAGTAATTTCCGTTATACTATTATGAGCATTAGCGAACAATAGCTAGCGATCTTCCGATCGCGTCCTATATCCTAATCGCTAATCACTAACGATGCCTCCACTACCAAAAAGGAAATTTTCTCACGGCCGCAAGAAAAGGCGCTATTTCAACAAGCGGGCCCAATCCGTGGCGACGGTAAAGTGTCCGCACTGCGGAGTGCAGAAGCTTTCGCACCGGGCTTGTCCGGAGTGCGGAAAATACTAGTGATCAGTTCACAGTCGGAACTTCAGAACGATCCTCGTCACGAAGCCCGGCGGGTCGCCTTGGCCACCCTCTTTGAGAGGGCTTTTCATTCAATTAAACCGGAAGAGAGCATTCTGCGGGTCAAAGAGATCCTTGAAGAAAAAGAGGTTGATCAAGAACTCCTCTCCACGCTAATCAAAGGCGTAACCGAGAAAACCGAAGAGATCGATCGGATCATCGAAGAAACCGCTCCCGCTTGGCCCACCAATCAAATCAACAAAATTGATCTGATTGCTTTGCGGATTGCAATTTGGGAACTCCTTCTCTCAAAAGAAGTTTTCCCGGCGGAAAAACAAGTCCCTCCTAAGGTCGCCATCGACGAAGCGATTGAACTCGCGAAAGAGTTTGGCGGTTCTTCCTCCGGACCGTTCGTTAACGGCGTTTTAGGAACGGTTGTCGAAAGATATCTGGAGGGTAAGGTCCCTCCATCCAAAGATGAAAACATCGAAGAATAAGGCGCTCCGCAACCCTGTTTCTTTAGAAACGCCAAGAAATAAGGCGCCGCGCGATCCGGAAAAGAAAATTGAGAAGATTATCGGAATCAAATTTAGGAATCCGGACCTTTTGGAAAACGCTTTTGTCCATCGATCCTACTTGAATGAAAATTCCGATTTTCCTTTCCCCTCAAATGAGCGTCTGGAATTTCTCGGCGATGCCGTCCTCGAGCAAATCGTCTCTGATTTTATCTACCACAGCTTCCCCTCTTTACCGGAAGGGGATTTAACCGCTCTGCGGGCCGCCTTAGTAAAGACCGAATCGCTGGCCGATGAAGCGCGGAGATTAAAACTCGGCAATGAACTGCTTCTCTCCAAGGGTGAGGAACTCGGAGGGGGCCGCGACAATCCCTATCTGCTCGCCAATACCTTCGAGGCCGTAATCGGAGCTCTTTATCTTGACCAAGGATTGGACAAGACAAAAGAGTTCATAGATCGTGAACTCCTTTACAAGACGGAGGAATCCCTTCGCGCCGGAGTTAAAGATCCCAAAAGCCGTTTTCAGGAAATCTCCCAGGCCCGTTTCGGAACTACCCCCAACTATCGAGTTCAAAATGAGTGGGGACCGGCCCACGACCACCGCTTTTTAATTGCGGTGTACCTGAAGAACAAGAAAGTTAGCGAAGGGGAGGGAAAAAGTAAAAAAGAGGCCGAAGAAAACGCCGCTCGCAAAGCGCTCGATTCCCTAGATTCCGGAAGGGAGATTAAACCGGGCTCGGAGGAATAAGAGATGGACGTCTCGATTTTGACCCTGTTTCCGCAGATTTTCCAACCGCTTCTTAAATCTTCCATTCTGAACAAAGCTCAAAAACAAGGAAAATTAAGAGTTAATTTAGTTGATCTGCGAAAATTTGGCATCGGCGGGTATTGGCAAGTAGACGATCGGGTCTACGGTGGGGGAGTTGGGATGATTTTACGGGTTGAACCAATCGCAAAAGCTATTGCGAAATTAAAAATTAAAAAGCAAAAATCAAAAATTATTCTTCTTGACCCCCAAGGTAAAAAATTTAATCAGAAAACCGCGCTTCGCCTAGCTAAAGAAAAATATCTCGTTCTAATCTGTGGAAAGTATGAGGGGGTGGATGAACGGGTAAGAAAAATCGTCGACGAGGAGATCTCAATTGGGGACTACGTCCTTTCGGGAGGAGAGATACCCGCGATGGCGGTCGTTGATGCGATTACCCGGATCCTCCCCGGAGTGTTGGAGAAAGAGGCGACCCAGAACGAATCTTTCTCGTCGGCGGCGATCGGACGTAAAAAGGCAATCCTGCTGGAACCGCCGCAATACACTCGTCCGGAGGAGTTTGAAGGAATGAAAGTTCCCAAGATTCTTCTTTCCGGAAATCACCAAGAAATTGCCAAATGGCGAGCGCAAGAAGCGCTGAAGAAGACTAAGAAACTCCGCCCCGACCTCCTGAATTAGTTAAAGAACAAATCAGGATTCGGGTTATAACCATAACCGCTTGGCTGTTTTGGATTTACTTTCGAGCTGAGCGAGAAAGCTAGGCCACTGTTAAGCGGCCGTCCTCTTTAGATCTTTTTCCTCGAGTTCCAAAAATACGCGCTGGCCGGCTTTGGCGGCAGCGGTTTTAAGAAGAGAGCGGATCGCGATGATGGTTCTTCCTTGCTTGCCGATCACAGTTCCCATATCTTCTTCCGAAACCGAAAGGGTCAGATGAACGGTCCCGTCCGGTTCGGCAGTCTCATCGATCTTCACTTTTTTCGGCTGGGAAACGATCTCCTTGATGATGTATTCCAATAATTCTTTAAACATTAAGATTTTACCGGTTCCTCCTGGGGAGAAGGTTCAACACTCTTCTCTTCCGAGGAACCTTCCATAACGGGTGCTTCCGGCGGGACCGGCTCCTGTGCTTCAGCGGCCGTTGGGGCACTTGGGGCTGGGACTTCATCGGAGGCGGTTTTCACCTCCCCACTTGGGGCCGCGGGCGGGGCTTTCTCTTCCTTAGCCGCCACTGCGCCATGATAAGGCTTGAACTCGTATTTTCCCTTTACCAAATCTGCCACCGCGGGGGTGGGTTTCGCTCCTGATTTCAACCAGTGTTCTAGTTTCTCTTTTGAAATTGAGAAATGTGATCTTGCCGAGTGGGGGTAATAAGAACCGATTAAATCCACGGTTTTCGCGCCCTCGGTCACCTCGATCCTAAAAGACGGAAGATTCTTTTTGCCGATTCGAACCAGTCTAATCTTAAGCATTTGCAAGATAGTTTAACATTCTCGCAAAGCGAGAATGCTAGGCTTGTTTCTTTCAAGCCGTCCATTTGAGCAAAGCGAGAATGCTAGGTCGTTTCTTCGGCCGTCCACAGAAAAACCATGAGGATTCGTTAATGCTTTCTTCGCTTGCGCTCAGGTGCGTTAACCGTGTTAGGACGGCTCGCTTCGCGAACCTAGCTAACTCACTACATTCGTTAATAAACCTTGAAGTCTTTGAGGAGCTCGACGTTCCCAAGAAATTGCGGATCGGAAAGGGAAAACGTGATCGGGTTATCCGGCAACAGTTTGGGTTCAGGAGTGTAGTAAGAAATCAAAGTTGATTGCGCCAGGACAGATTCGGCCTTAGTCTCCGTATCGATGCCCAAGTTGTAACGGAGAGATTCAAAATCAACCAAACGAGAGGCACCTTCCAGTGAAGAGACCAAACATTTAAGCTGTGAGAGGGAACTCTCCGAAGCATACTGCACTCGAACTTCGAATGAATTTTCGCCGGACTTTTGAGTCTCGCCGCCAAACTGCATGGCTGTGACTTTGACCCGGCAGGAATCGGAGATCTTTTGAATTTGAGTCAGCAGCTCCGGAACCTTACTTTCACTGGTAACGGCTTGATCAAAAACCTCAAAATTCTTGTCGATCCCTTCCACCTGGTCCGCCAGATCGGAAAGTTTCCTGCTCTTTTCCTGGAGGGCGGTGATGCGGTCTTTTTCGGAGGAAATTGTAATCCTGAGATCTTTAACTTCTTCCCAGATTGGAACCACTCCCAAAACAACCAGCAGAATTCCAATCAAGAACAAACCTAGCGGAATTCCCCAGGTCCTCACTTCCGGTCGATTTAGGAAAGATTTACCGGTTGGCATAATTTTATTATTTACCCGACTTTCTTAACCCGTTCTTTAGCATGGCGGCTTCGATGACAAATTCGGCCTTGGACTTAGAGCTGTTTAGGGTTACCGAGCTGAGGAGAGCATCGGTAAATAGTGCCCCACCCTTGTCCTTATCCACCAGATTTTGCAGAAAAGCGGCTAAAATAACGTAATTGGCAGACTCCCCATTGATTGTCGCGGTATTTTCACCCCGGGTAACATCCACGCCGGTAACTTTTAGACCTGATGGTTGGCTTGCACTCACTGCTGACAGCGCAATCGAAAGGTACTCTCTTTGGGAGAGAATTTCAGTGACGGAGGACGATTTATACTCCAACCCCAAGACCTTGGACTCCACATCGGCATATTGCGCGATTTTGGCCTTTTCGCTGGCGGACTGTTGTTTTAAATTATCGAGTTGCGCGGTAAGACTTAATCGGAAGGCAAAGATACCTCCAAAAATTAAAAGCGTAAGGAGAAAAAAACCGAAGCTTGCCAACCGGAATCTCCGCAGAAGGACTTCTTGAACCTTGGCCGCTTCAATTTCTTTAGGAATAAGTTCGATTTCTTTTCGCTCAACCATTAGATTTCTTTCAGCGCCAAACCTGCCGCTACCGCAAAGGAGGGGGCAATCTCCTCCAACTGCTCGCGCGGGAAGTTTCCCGGGATCGAGATCGCTTCCCACGGGTTGCCCCGCGCTACCTCCATCCCCAAAGAGTCCGCCAGGTACACTAGAACTCCCGGCAGATTTGCCGTTCCTCCGACCAAAATCAAGCGCTGGAGTGGACGTTTGCTTCGGGAGGAGAAGAAAGCTTGGGTCCGCTTAATCTCATCTCTGATGATATCAAAAACCGGCTTAATCGCGCTCATTACCTTGCCTTCAAGCTTCTCTTCCAAACCGTAAGTGCGAATGTACTCGGCCGCCTGTCCGGGAGCAAGATTGAAAGACTGGGTTAAAGCTCGTTCCAACGCCTGGCCTCCCGTCGCAATTGAGCGGGTAAAGCGGAGCGCTCCTCCGGAAAACACGGCGAGATCGGTCGTGGAGGCCCCAATCGAAGCCACCAACACCGCATCGGTGGATTGGCCCACCACCGACCGCGAGATTGCAATCGTTTCCGTTTCCAAGGAGAGCAAATTAACATTGGCCGCCCGGGTAACCTGGAGATACTTGTTGGTGAGCACCTTGGGAACCGCCACCAGAAGCACATCGACTTTGCCGGGTTCCATCTCCGAAGGACCCAAGATCTCAAAATCGAAGGCCACTTGATCGAGAGGCATCGGAACATACTGCTGGGCTTCGTTTTGGACGGCGGAAGCGATCTCGGCTTCACCCATTTGGGGAAGAGTGATCACCCGCGCAAAAACCTGCGATTCCGGAACGGAAGCAACCACGTCTCGAGTCTTGAAGCGGCCCTCGTTAAAAAACCGCTCCAACGCTTCCGACAACCGTTTAAGGTCTTCCGGATTCTCCGAAACAATCGAAACTCCGGGAGCGGGGATCTTATGGTATGAGATTAGGGTTCGATTCTTAATCTGAACGCCTTTAATCGCCGATGTACCAATATCCAAACCGACAAAGTCTGTCATTAGTAAGAACCTCGGCTTTGCCGAAAACCTTCTTCTCTCGCTATCAAGAGAGAACGCCCAGCGAGCGCACTATCGAAGATAGATAGCTTGGCGACGCTAAGCGTCCTAATATTCGTTCGAACCAAATGAGAACGAATCATACAGTTCTACAATACAGAAAACAAACCGCTTGAAACAAGATCGTAATCGATTTATTATGGTATACATAGTATACTATAATAGACAGATTTCCTTGAACTTTATTCTTTTTAAATTTTTTTAGATTTTCCTTTTGAGCGAAGCGAAAAAGCTAGCGAATGAAATTCGCGTTCGTGTGCGGAAAGCGCTTTAGAATCCCGCGGGGACTTCGTGGTAGAAGAGTTTCGGCCGGCCGAGAATCGATTTCAGCAGAATGTAGTATTTGCCGTCCAAACTAACTTTCTCGGCGGGAGTGGTGGCGTTGTTGGCCGGACTAAGGTTGCGATTCAGAACTACGGTTTTGGAAAGCGAAATCAGCGACCCGCTCACCGATAATTGGCGGGTGATCTCACCCGCGGAGGATTTATTGTAAGCGGTGTTGATCGTCCCGTTGGCAACGTAGAGACCGCCGACCGAATCGGTCGTGCCGCTTCCGCCGGTGAGGTTCTTGGCGAAGTTAATATCGCCGGAAACAATGAAGGCGATTGCCGAATTGGAGGGGACGCGAATTTCGGCATTGATTGTGAGATTGCCCTTAACGAAGATCAGCGTCCTTGCTCGGGAATTTTGAGTGTAGACCGAGTCCACGGTCTTGTCGCCGTTGATGAGATAGACGCCGGTTCCGGCCGGCAACCCGCCCCCGGAGAAAGTGGTAGCTTTTCCCCGACCAAAGCGCCCCCAAAGGGTGTCGTAACTGGGGGCGGAAACGGCAGTGTTTAGGGTCCAATCCGATTTCCCCTCGGGATAGTACTGGGCAATCCAATTGGCTTCGGAACTTCCGGTGATAAAACTGCGAGCGGAAATTACGTAACTGGCGTTGTCCTCCCCACTGGGGCGAGGAGCTGAAAAATTTACGGAATTATTGGCATGAATATCCCCAAACTTCGTTTGGACCCAGGGATCGCGCTGCGGGGAAGTGCAAGTCATCGTTAGGGGAGAATTATTAAGAAGAGGATTGCTGCCACGAGCGATGCCGGCCGCATCGATATTGATCGCGTAAGCCGAGATGGTGTGGGAATTCCCGTCCCAAATCGGGGAGACAGAAGGGAAAGTATAAGAGAACCGATGATCGGCATTTCCTCCACAGGCCGCCGCGACCCCCGCTTCGGCCGGAATATCAGCCAGGGTTGAGGCGAGAAACGTGCTTCCCTCATAAATATGGACGTTCAAGGGCTGGGTGTACTTATCTTGGTCGCAAGCCCAGCCCCGGACTAGACACTGCGCACTGCTCCCGGAGTCCCCGTCATGGTATCCTACCGGATTGTCATTGTGGTCGTAGGACACAATTAGGAGAGCGTCGTTCGCGTCAAAATCCTCCGAGGGGGGATCCCAATCACCCCAACACTGCAACGACTGCGGCGTTGGTACAATAGATTCACCGGTCGACAATACATAATTTCTGTCAGCCGCAATGTTCTTCTTACCCCAAGGGTCCCAACCGCACAGATCCGGTGATTGGGATAACCCCGGCCCCCTTGTTCCTGATGGAGCCCAGCCTCGCGACCACCACGGCGGCGGTTGCGAAGTCGGTTGGCAGTTGTCCCGCACGCTCATTTCAATGTAGTCTCCGGCCGCTACCGCAATCCCAGTGGAGCCAAACTTCAAACCGCTCGACCCCGCCGGGGTAAAGGTGCTCGTATCCATCTCCGGATAAGTTATCCCGTTGTGTTTGATCGTGATATAAACGTTATAAGTGGGACACCTAACGGAACTCCCCAAGTCGAAGCTTTTCCAGTAAATCGCTGCCACCCCGGCGTAAGGAAAGGGCCCCACGGTGGTCGGGGGGTTCGTGTTAAATCCGGATGTATACCCCAACACATCGTACGTACTTCCCAAAACAAACATCAAGAAGGCGGTAAATAAGATCGCGAGCACTTTTTGCGATAGCAAAAAACTAGAACCCGCATTGGCGGGTCGTCCTTTTAATTTGATAAGTTTGGTTGAATTATTGAACATTGTCCGTGATTTCAGCCCTCTCTACTTCCTCGGAAATCCATAGTTCATAATCTTGGCCTTTCTCATCTTTCAGGTACCCCTTCAAAATTTCCGCTTTAGCTTGGGCTTTGAAATCCGGATACTCCTCAAAGGAGGGAGGATTTTCGTGCATTTCTTTGCTCTTTTCCAAAATTTGGCCATCCGAAACTGTCAGCCCCTTGCTTTGAGCCCATTGTTCGAGAATAACTCTCTCGATCAATTTGGCTTTAACCTCTCCCTGGCCATCCAAAGAAACAGTCTCTAATCCCCAAAAATCCTGAAAGTACTTAATAGCTTCGTCGTACTCCTCGTTCGTAATCGTTACCCCATTTACGATTAATGCCGGCTCTAAACTACGATCCGGCGGGCTCAGCGGCCTCTGAATCAGGGCGGCGATAGCAATCACCGCAATCAGCAAAAGATCGATGGCCACAACCCATCTTAAAAGTCTGCTTCCCGGCGGTTTTTCCTGTGTATTTGGGGGAACAGTTTGTAATTCCATTTCTATTTGACTAGAGAAGACGATTCCGAACCGGAAAACATCACGTAATCAAAAATTTCCGATAAAGCGCTACCCGTTCGAATTACCTCAATTTTTCGGATCACTCTTCCGGAAAATCCGGTAGAGGTGATCTTACTTCCTTGGGATGGAAGACCTGGCACGGCAATTGCAATTGGGCCAACATAAAGAGGCCTTAGTCTAAGAATCTGTTGGGTCGCGGGGGTAGGAATAGTTGCCATGTAGCGGTATCCTGCGCAGGAGCCTGACCCAGGAGAAGGGTTAGAAAAATTGTTTTGGGCTCTCCGTGAGCCATCGGGGTCATAAGAGTAGCGGCTTATTAAGTAGTTCCCGCCGCTCAATCTAACATAAGCCACCGTTAGGGCGGCGTTTGCCTCTGAAGATACTGATGTTAGTGACCAGCAAACTGTCACCGCTGCGCCACCAAACCTGCTCAAAGCAAGCTCGATGGTTGAATCCCGATCTACTTTTGGTAAATCGGTTGACGAAAGTGGGGTTATCGTGTAAGTAACGTCATCGCCGCCCCCATCCAAATCAATGCTGCCCCCCGAGCAAGCGCCCCCGCCATCCAGACACAGCAATGCTTCTTCCGCCCCCGCCTCGGCAAAAGCCAACGCTTGGGCCGACTGGCCCGAGAAAGAAACCTGCCTTAGAGCCGTAATCGAACGAGAAGCTACCGAAACCCCCAAGGTTAGAGAAACTGCCATCACCAAAAGAATTAGGATTAATGCTTGTCCAGTTCGCACTTTCTGCATCGCTTTTATACTACAACTGTTCACTGTCTACTGTTTACTCGTAGGTTCGCAAAGAAACTGAAGTTGTCAGATCGGTTTTTGCCTGAAAATCAATCCGCCCCGGTACACCCAGCGGCTGCTCTAGACTGATGGTAATTCCGATCACCACGGGGCTGGTATTCAAAACATTAAAAACTAAAGAGGTAACGTTCACCCCGTTCGAGAAGTCATTATCGGAGATCAGAACCCCGTTTCGGGAAACAAACCCGTTGTCATCCGCATCGGGAGAAACAAAAGAAAAATTTACGTTACTTCCCGAGAAGTCTTTGATCACCAAAGAAGAGCCGGAAGAACCGAGGGTGGGAGAAACCACCCGACGCGCATTCCTAATTTCTTCCGCCATCTGCGCTAAAATCTTATTACCGCTGCTCTGAACTCGATTAATGATTTCCGCTTTGTTGTAGGAGCGGGTGACGTTGGAGAAAATGTCGGCGGCGATGACGCCTATGATCGAAATAATCCCGATGACGACTAAGAGTTCCAGGAGTGTAAAGCCTTTCGCTATGCTCAAGGACTTTGTCGCCTCGCTACGCTCGGAGATGAAACCTTTTTTCAGAAGACTGTTCACTGTTTGCTGTTCACTGTCAACTAAAATCATTGCCAGTCCGTCAGGTAAGTTGTTAAGTCCAAAGTATGGCTGCCGGCGGAGTCGGCCCAACCTACCGTCATCACAATTTTGATCTTTCCGGGAGAAATCAGCGAAGAGGTGAAGCTTCTGGAATAAAGATCAATCGCCTCGGATCCGGAAATGGCGTTCCACTGGGAACCGTCCCAAAAGAGCTTGTTCGTACCGGAATCCGGAAGATCGGTGAAATCTCGATCCCGGACCGAGCGGAGGGCCTCCAGCCCTTCCTGGGCGTACTGGACCGCTACGGAACGGTTTCGGGAGAGCGTCGCCGATCGGACTGCCCCCACCGCCAGAACGACCAACCCGGTAACTACAATCAGGGCGATTCCAATCGCGACGACCGCCTCAACTAGGGATTGACCTTTACGGGCACGGATCGAGCGCAGAGCTTTCAAAGATGTTCCTTTCATTCACCTTAAGATAACGTTTATCCGTTGTTCCTTGCAAATTGACTTCAATCGCCAAACAACGGGATGTGGGGGAGGCACAAGAAGAGTCCGCCGAACCTCCCAAACAGGTTCCATCATCGGCAGTAAAAACTACCGCGCCGGTCAAAACTGAAAAGATGATATTGACCGTGTTCGCCGAGGAGAGCGTCAGATCGGAAACCACAATCCCGGATTCAAAACCGCGGTTGAGAACTTCGGAAGGATTATTAAAGTTGGATCCGGTGGAGAAAAGAGAAAAGCTGCTCTGGCCCTCGACCAAGTGCACCCCCCAATTTAAACCGTCGACCGAAGAATAAGCTCGGCTCTGGGCGTCCTGGATCAGAGATATCAGCTCGGCCGTGGCCTGAACAACCCTCTGGCGGCGGGAGTAGCTGTTAAAAGCGGCGGCGGAAAAACCGGCCAGAATCGCAATAATCGAGATCACGACCAGAAGTTCGATGAGAGTGAAAGCGCGAGCGTGCTTAGTCGGTAGTTCAGAGTTCATAGTTC
>Ga0154864_121_pt6 | contig 25352 bp, 25 predicted proteins | sample Rifle2008BG19ft_FD_105836 | JGI IMG/M metagenome (GOLD analysis project Ga0154864, IMG submission 105836) | candidate division WWE3 bacterium RBG_19FT_COMBO_53_11 | reverse complement strand
TCCGGTCCGGAAAGCAAGCCTCCGAGAGCAATCTTCCGAGGAGGATTGACTTTTCTTTTGCTGGCCTATAACATATAAGAGCATCCATTTTCGTTCTTCCGCCTGAGGCGGAAAAAGGAGAAAGAGACGATGGCTTCGTGTTCGAACTGTTACTATCGGATGATCGGTAAGCAATCACCGACCGGTCAACCCTGGTGCGGCTGGATGGGCGGGAATCCTACGCCCGACAATCCGGACCGCTGTAATCACGTTCCATTGGAACAGAACCAAGTTCCGTCCGGGCTCGTGATCGCGAGATCATCGCGAGTCGTCTCGGAATCGGAGCTCGTCGCCGAGAACGCAGCCCACAGCGACGCGGCCGGCGGAGGTTCTTGGCAAGGTTACTAGCTGTGTTTTGGGCGACCAACCTATCTGTTGGCCGCCCTTTATTTTTTCTTGGCGCTCGGGGAGTGTTTTTTCGGAAACAGCGTGCGCTATCTTTTTCAGTCTTGGAGCCTATCTCCGGCGCCGCTTCGCCCTCGCCTTTCCTCACCCCCCCCTAATTACGAATTACTATTTACGAAAGTCTGCGGGATGTTCCTCAAAAGCACCTTCCCTGCGCGCCTCAGCTTGTTTTCCAACTACGTACTACTTACTATTCACTACCCTAGCTATATATCCTGTAGTGATTGACGAAAGGCCATTCCCATGTTTTAATTAAATTAGCGAAAACTCTCAAGAAAGGAGGAGATCGACATGTCTCTTCTCAAAGACGTGTTATGCACGTGGTATCTTCTTAGCGACTCCCTTCGGCGACAACTGCCAAGAAACAGACCGTCATTTTGCAGTAGCGCTCATCACGGGTTCGGTACTTTCTACCTAAAGCACTACAAAGTAGTCAGCTGCCAGTTGGCACAGCAGGTTGCCCGTTACGCCGCCGCCGAGTGGGAATGGCTCAGAACGGAATTTCCGCATGAAACCAGAGGCAAGTTTTTGCTGAAGGTAATCTGGGACGAGAATGACAACGATCCGGGTCGCCGGCGAAGAGGTACTTCTACCGCCGTGATCAACATGGTGCACCACCCGTTGGATACTGCTGACCCTCTTTTTGCAGATCAGGAACTACAGCTGAGGGAAACGGTACACGAGGAGCTGTATCACATTGTGTACGCTCGGCGGTTTGGAGAAGCAAAAGATAGGTCTAAGTTCATTTTTGATCCAGATGATGGGCAATTAGGGGTAATTCTCTACTACGCCCTCAACCCTCGCGAGACTGCGGCTTTGAGATCCTGCACCTGCGCGGTTGGTGCCCGGGCAGATCTTTTGAGAGAAGTTGAGAACTGCCTGGCAAGACGTGAGGCAGCTTGAGATTCGGGGATTGGTCATCAGCGTTCTTTGCTGGTGACCTAAACCCCGGGACTTGAGCAGGACCGGTTCTTGGAAGATCCCCGACAGGGGCTTTTAGCTCTCGTCGGGGCCAAGGATCTTTCCGTAATTCGGCAATATCTTAGCACAATCGAGCGAAAGCGAGATTGCTAGCGATCATGAGATCGCGTCTAATTTGCCGATTGCGAGAAGACCTTGCGCCCTTTCCAAGAGCGTGGTAAACTATAAGTTAATATCGCGCATTCGGCGCGAAATCAACTCCCCTGAAGGGGAAAGGAGAAATGCTGTGGACGGTAAGGCAAAAGTCCGCACGATCCGTCTGGTCTGCTCGGTGTGCGTGAAGGAAGGCAAGACGGAGCCGGTCGAAACACCGGAGACCCACGTCTGGGTGCCCGCGCTCTTGGAGCGTTGGATCCCGGAGCACAAGCGTCGCCAGGGATTCATCTCCCTGAAGGATGCTGTCGCCAAGGATGCTCGCTTCGCGGTTCTGATCAAGGAGCGCAATGGTCGGGAGGAAGCAGACCAACTGTGCTCCAAGCATGGCATCGCCCTGCGGGCCGCAAAGATCTGGACCGACCAGCTGTCGGTCATCCTGGAGCGGAAGGCCAAGGCCGCGGAGCGGAAGGCGACCGAAGCATTCAGCTCGATCGGATCGATCCTTGCGGGCAAGCAACAGGCCGCAGCGGCCGAATCCCAGGACGATGAGTCCGGGGACGATGCCGGAGCGCAGGCGATAGCGGAGCAGGAAGAGGTCCAGCGCAAGCTGGCCGCCGCTGCCGAGGCTCGCAGGATTGAGAGTGAAGGCGAGCCCACTGTCAAGGGCCGCAAGCCCCGCAAGCCCCGCGCTTCCACCAAGGGCCGCGCCGAGGACTCCCTGCGGCAAGAGATCGACGAAGCTATGCAAGGAGACGCTTCGTAGATCCCGAACACCAAGGCCCCGATTCACAGCGATGTGATTTGGGGCCTTTTTATTGGACGGCCGCCTTCAGCGACCTAACAATCTCGCTCCGCTCGATTGACTTTCCTCCTAACCCCTGTTATTGTTACCCACAGCGAATGGCAAAAGCTTTAAACATAGTTCAAGTTCTACCTCGCGGGGGGAAACTTCCTATTTAGCGCCTTTTTGACTTAGGAGCTTTTTGCCAGCTTCGCGCTGGCCTTTTATTTTTAAAAAGCCAGGGGTGTTAGCTCAATGGCAGAGCGCCTCGTTTGCAACGAGGAGGTTATCGGTTCAAGTCCGATACACTCCACCAAATAGCACCTTGACATCAAAATATTTTTTTCAAACTATCAAGTAAAAGAGAAATTGATAGTGGAAAAGAAGGTCTTTTTATAAGGTAGATGAAGGATGCCTTGGGGCAAAGGGCCGATGAAGGACGTACTAGGCTGCGATAAGCCTCGGTGAGCTGCCACGAAGCGTTATTAACCGGGGATTTCCGAATGGGGTAACCCAATCCGTAAGGATTACGCTTAAGCCAAGTTCCTGCCTTTTGGCGGGATAGTAACTTAAGTGAGGGAACTCAGCGAAGTGAAACATCTCAGTAACTGAAGGAAAAGAAAGAGAAGCGCTTTATGCGCGGGTTCCCTAAGGACTCTCGCGATTTATTTCGCGGGAAACCTTGGGGAATCTTCGATCCTCCGAGTAGCGGCGAGCGAAAGGGGGGAAGCCTAAACTCCGGCGCAAGCCGGAGGGTTGCAGGACCTGCATTAGGAAAATTATTGGTAGGAGAATGCCCTGGAAAGGGCGGCCATAGAGGGTGAAAGCCCCGTAACTTAAACTGGTAATTTTCTGGCGGGAATCCTAAGTATCACGAGAAAAGTGAAAGCTTGTGAGAATCGAGCCAAACCACTGGCTAAGGCTAAATACTCTTTGCCACCGATAGTGAACAAGTACCGTGAGGGAAAGGTGAAAAGAACCCCGGTAAGGGGAGTGAAATAGAATCTGAAATCATCTACTTACAAGCAGACGGAGCCCGCAAGGGTGACGTCGTGCCTATTGAAGAATGACCCGAGGAGTTATCGCCAGCAGCAAGGTTAATCGCGTCAAACGCGGCGAGCCGTAGCGAAAGCAAGTCCTAAATGGGCGAATAGTTGCTGGTGGTAGACCCGAAACCTGGTGAGCTAGCCATGGGCAGGATGAAAGCCGACGAGAGTCGGCTGGAGGTCCGAACCGATGTGCGTTGCAATGCGCTCGGATGACCTGTGGTTAGGGGCAATATACCAATCGAACCAGGTGATAGCTGGCTCTCCCCGAAATGTATTTAGGTACAGCCTTGCAAAGTAACGAAGGGGGTAGAGATACTGGAAGGAATGCCGAGCCCGCAAGGGTATCGCTTCCTACCAAACTCCGAATACCTTCGCGAAATTTGCAGGAGTGAGCAGGCGGGAGCAAGTTCCGTCGTGCTAAAGGGAAACAGCCCAGATCATCGGTTAAGGTCCCTAAGTTGGATTTAAGTGGGAAAGGCAGTGGAATTTCTTAGACATCCAGAAGGTAGGCTTAGAAGCAGCCATCCTTGAAAGAGTGCGTAACAGCTCACTGGTTGAGAAATTCTGCGCCGAAAATGTAACGGGGCTCAAAATCCACACCGAAACCGTGAACTCGCCGCAAGGCGAGTGGTAGGGGAGCGTCGCCACAGCAGTGAAGCTGGATCGTAAGGTCCGGTGGAGCGGTGGCGAGTGAGAATCTCGGGATGAGTAACGTTTGGCGGTGAGAATCCGCCTCGCCGGAAGTTCAAGGTTTCCTCCGCTCTGGTCGTCATCGGAGGGTTAGTCGGTCCTAAGCCGAGGTCGAAAGACGTAGGCGATGGGCAGGGCGTTAATATTCGCCCACTTCCGTCCGGTTCGATGGGGTAACGTTTTCCAAAGTTGCGAGCGTCCGCATGGTTGGGCGTTCGGCGCACCAAGGTGCTTTGTTGGCAAATCCGCAAGGCATAAGCCAAGGTGTGACGGGGAGTCCCGTAAGGGACAACTCGTGAGGCTGGAGAACCAAGAAAAACCTCTAAGTTATGCCGGACGGGATCCGTACCGCAAACCGACACAGGTGAACTAGGTGAGTAGCCTAAGGCGAGCGGGATAACGTTCTTTGAGGAATTCGGCAAGTTGGCCCCGTAAGTTCGCAAGAAGGGGTGCCCCGACTTAAACGTCGGGGTCGCAGCAACAAGGCTCAAGCGACTGTTTAACAAAAACACAGGTCTCCGCTCAACCCGTAAGGGGATGTATGGGGGCTGAAGCCTGCCCAGTGTCCGTCGGTTAAGGAGAGGTCTGAGATTATTTCAAGGATCGAACCTAAGCCCGGATGAACGGCAGCAGTAACTATAACTGTTTTAAAGTAGCGAAGTTCCTTGTCGGGTAAGTTCCGACCCGCATGAAAGGCTTCACGACTTGAGCACTCTCTTAAAGAATGACCCGGTGAAATTGAAATGGCCGTGAAGATGCGGCCTACCCACAGCAGGACAAAAAGACCCCGTGGAGCTTTACTGTAGCTTGACATTGGTTTGATGATCGGATTTGTGTAGCGTAGGAGGGAGCCGCAAGGCGCCAATGAAACACCTCTCGATTTGATCCTCAAATCTTACTTAGGCGGTTAACCCGTCTGGGAACAGTGTCTGGTGGGCAGTTTAACTGGGGCGGTTGCCTCGCAAAGAGTAACCGAGGCGCCCCAAGGTCGGCTTAGTCTCGATGGACACGAGACTGTAAGTGCAAAGACATATGCCGGCTTGACTGCGAGACCAACAAGTCGAGCAGGTGCGAAAGCAGGGCTTAGTGACCTGTTCACTTCGAGTGGCGGAGTGAACAACATCGGACAAAAGCTACCCCGGGGATAACAGGCTGATCTCCTCCAAGAGTCCATATCGACGAGGAGGTTTGGCACCTCGATGTCGGCTCGTCCTATCCTGGGGCTGAAGAAGGTCCCAAGGGTTTGGCTGTTCGCCAATTAAAAGGGCACGCGAGCTGGGTTCAGAACGTCGTGAGACAGTTCGGACTCTATCCGCTGTGGGCGTTTAGCTTTTGAGGGGATTTCTCTCTAGTACGAGAGGACCGAGAGGAGCCAACCTCTGGTGTACCGGTTGTCCTACCAAGGGCATAAGATATGCCGGGTAGCTATGTTGGTAAGGGATAAGCGCTGAAAGCATCTAAGCACGAAGCCCACCCCAAGATGAAAAGCAGACCCCTTGTAGACTATAAGGTTGATAGACGGCAGGTGGAAGCGCAGTAATGCGTTAAGCCGAGCCGCACTAATAGGTCGTTTGATCTTCTTTTCCGCTATCAGTTTCGCTTTAATCTGAGAGTTCTTTAAAAATGGACGCTCTGATGAAGCAGAGCTAGCATTTTGCTTGGAAGCAGAAATGTTCTGGTGACTTGAGCGGCGGTGAACTACCCGATCCCATTCCGAACTCGGTCGTAAAAGCCGTCAGCGCTGATGGTACTGTCGCTTAGGCGACGGGAGAGTAAGTCGTCGCCGGAACATTTCTGCCTTCAATTCGAAATCCCGCCCACGTCATCTTTGTTTGTCCAATAACTAAGTTATTGGTACAAAAAATAAGTCGTCGCCGGAACATTTCTGTTTTCAACAGAAAATTGCAACCTGAGCGTTAGCGAAGGACAGCCCAAATTCCTCCATAAATTTGCTAGCCCGCTTCACGCGGGCGTCCATTTCTGTTTTCAATTAAACTCCTCGGAAAAATTTAGGATGGGGCTTTTGGATGTTGGCGCGGATTTCCTGCCGGGCCTGCTTGATCGTTTCGTCAAGTTCGGCTTTGGCCTTCTCAATTACGGGATCCACGGCTTCGGAAATTTTCTCTTCGGTTTCCTGGGCTACGTCTTGGGCGATCGGCTCAATTAAATCTGCAACCTGATCGATTTTTTCCTCTACGATCGGCTTGATCTCACTGATAAAGGCCCCGACTCTCTCTTTTGTTTCGGCGATGATCGGCGCGGCAGTTTCCTTAACTTCCGCGACTTTTTCTTTTATCTCTCCGCCTAATTCTTCCGCTCTTTCTTCCCACAGTTTGAGAAGTTCCTTGAGAGCCTGTCGAGATTCTTTTCCTTCCTTGGGAGCGTAGAGGATTCCTAGAATGCCGCCGATGATAATTCCGAGAGCGAACTGATTAAAACCTCCGTTATTCTTCTGATCCATCAATTTCATCCTCCTTGTGACTGCCCACTACGTCCTGGATTTTATGGAATGCTTTAACCCCTTCCACGATGGCCGAGAAAAACCCGGAAGCGCTGGAAACGGGGTTGGCGATGGCGGTTGAAATCGTCGAGAAACTATCTAGAATCTGATTCATTTTTGTGACGGCTTGGCGCACTTCTTTAAGAACCAAGACAATATAAACTCCCACAAAGAGGATGTTGACGGTGAGTAGGGCAATGACTACCAAAAGAAGTGCTTCGTTCATCGGATGGTTTACACGGGGCAGACGTGATCTAAATTCAGAATAGCAAAATGGGGAGGTATATTTAAAGGATTTCCTCGGTATTGCGCCGCAATACTTCGCGAGGTTTGCTGCCTTCGGCCGGGCCGACGATCCCGCGCGCTTCCAGCTCATCCAGGATCCGCGCCGCCCGAGCGTAGCCGATCGATAATCTCCGCTGAAGTAGAGAAGCTGAGGCCCGTTCGTACTGGGTGACAGTTTCCACGGCTTCGGCGAAAAGCGGGTCAGTCGGTTCTCCCAGCCTCTCAACCTGCCTTTCGAGTTCTTCCATTTGATCTTCCACCACGTAATCGGCGGCCCATCCCGAATTTTTGAGGAATTCCAAGAGCCGATTCATTTCTTCGTTGGATACGAATGGGCTCTGGATTCGAATCGGTTTCGAGCGGTCGGGAGGAAGGTAGAGCATATCTCCCTTGCCGAGAAGTTTTTCCGCTCCCGGCATATCGAGAACCACGCGCGAATCCACCTGGGAGGTGACGTTGAAAGCGACGCGGCAAGGAATGTTGGCTTTGATCAGTCCCGTCAAAACATCGATGGAGGGGCGTTGGGTTGCCAAGACCAAATGCAGTCCGGTCGCGCGGGCCATTTGCGCCAAACGCGTAATCGCTTTTTCCACCTCGGCCGGGGCGATCACCATGATGTCGGCTAGTTCATCAACCACTATCAGGATGTAAGGGATTTTCTCCTCGGCTTTGGAATTATAATCACCGATATCGCGCGCCCCCGAATCCTGGAAGAGTTTGTAGCGCTTGCTCATTTCGGCGATCGCCCATTTGAACGCGGGGAGGGTTTTTTCTGGTTCAACGATCACCGGCATCAACAGATGAGGGATCCCATTGTAATTGGAGAACTCTACCCGCTTGGGGTCGACCAGGATAAAGCGGACTTCCTCGGGGGAAGCACGGAAGAGGATTGTGGCCATAATGGTGCGAAGCATAATGGATTTTCCGGATCCGGTCGCGCCGGCGATCAGAACGTGGGGCATCCGATCCAGATCGTCGAAGATTGGCGCTCCCGAAACATCCCGTCCCAACGCCACTGTCAGTTTTCCTTCGCTGGTGCTCATCTGCTCGGCGGTCAAAATTTCTTTTAGCGTTACCAGTTGCGGTTTAAGATTAGGAACTTCCACTCCCACCTGTGATTTTCCGGGGATCGGGGCTTCAATCCTTACCGTTCCTGTTTTGGAGGCGAGGGCCAGGGCCAGATCGGAAGAGAGGTTGGTGATTGCGGAAAGTTTGGTCCCGCGTTCGGCTTCCAGAGCATATTGAGTAACGGTGGGGCCGAGATTGATGTCGGCCACCCGCGCCATTACCCCAAAAGATTCCAGCGTTTGTTCGATCAGCTGGGCATTTTTCTCGATATCGCCGCGTTCGGCGGCGGTTTCGGGCGGATTGTTGAGCAGATCCAGAGACGGATACTCCCAAGTTAGTTTGCGGCGCGGGGTGGTAATTTTGGTGGTGGGGGCGGTGTAGGGAGTAGCAATTTCAATCTCTTTTTCCGGCGAAGGTTCTGGTTCGGCCGCGGGTGTTTCCCCGTTTGTTCGAGGCCGGGCCGGTTCTTTGAAAGTTTTTCCCCGCCAAAGATTTTTCTGAATCAGCTGTCCGATTTTCCGGGTAAGTTTGGAGAGGTAAAACAAGGCTTCATCAACCGAAATATTTAGAGTTACCAAAATTCCCACAACGCTTCCGGCCGAGAGGATCAAGAAAGCACCGATGGTGGAAAAGATTCGGCGGAGAATTAGCTGGACGTAATAACCGGTTAATCCGCCCCCCTGCCCTAAAGTGGCTGCCTGGTAATAGGACTCCTCTTGAGAAAAGAAGAAATGGAACAGTCCCAGCAGGGACACGGAAAGGACTACCAATCCGTAAAAGATTCGCAGGTCCACAAAGGGAATTTTGATTCTAAGGCGGAGCAAAACCAGTCCCAGGACTCCGGTAATTACCGGAATTATAAAAGCGCCCCAACCGAAGAGCTTATTGAGATTGTCCTGCAGAAAAGAACCGAATCCGGCCGCTTGTCCGAAAAACGAGAGTACTGCCAGAATTGAGAAAACCACCAAAATTATTCCGACGGTGGACTGGAAGCTCTCATCCTTCAGGTTGATTTTCATTGCGCGCCGGCGATATCTAGCCACTTCAAGATGATTATAGCTATTTTGCCCACAGAGTTAACTTCCCCTCTCATTAAACCTATAGCACTTGACAAAAGGATAGGTGGCTGTTATATTTAAAGTAACTTAAAAATATAGTTCTTTTAGCTTTACCTACCTGAAGCTGCGATGATCTGTCCCGGGCTTTAGGCTCGGATTTTTCGTTTCTTGAGATTCGTTCACGAGAGGGTGAGGGACACCTGCTTCTTACTATAAGAAGGGAGTTGGACCATCCTGCCATTCTCGTGGGCGGTTCTCAGGAAACAGCTAAGAACCTTATAACCTTATATTTCTCCCGAGCTCTTCAGAGAGATTTGGAGGGTTCAGGAGAGGTTGTATCTCCTCTCGGCTCAGGTAAGTGGAGATTACGGGCGCAGTTTTCAATACGGGTGAGTCTTGCAAAAGTTGTGCCTTGCGCCAACCTGCAGGACAGCCCGGGCCGACAACAAGCCAAATCCATGCTTGTTGTCGGTCAAATCCAAGAGCTTCTGTCCCCAAAAGGACATAGGCTGCTGGATTTCGAATCCGAAAAGGAGGTGGCAGATGGACGCCATCGTTCTTCCTGGCGGGCTAAAGGGTATCCTTGCCCGTTTCCGTCTCCACCTTTTCATCAAGAAGGCGGAGCGGAAGAACTCACCGGACCTTCTCGCCGAGAAGGATATGGTGAGACAGCTTCTTGAGAAGGGCAGGGTTGACGAGTCTTTCATCGGAGAGGCACTAGATACGCGCCGGGCTTTCTTTGCAGTTCGCAAGATGCTCAGCCAACGGCCAAGTTGAGGTACATCCCCAGCTTGGCCGAACCCCGGAGCTTCTGTCAAAGGGACGGAGGCCGCGGGGTTCGCAAATTCGCGATCCTAAGAGAAAGGAGCCAGAGCCATGAATTTGGGAATCGTTATGCTATGGTTCATTGTCTTTCTGACCATCTTCCTTGAAGGAAACCCTCAACCGGCGACCATGATCTCACCCCAAGCGGAAATAGCTTGGCGGTGGGCGGAAATCGCGACGGCGATCGGAGGGGGGATCGTTGGTTTGATCTTTACAGTCAAGATCATTCGCAACAACTGAAGGGAGGTGATCCAACTCTCCCGGTCATCGCTTTCCGGGTCACCCAAAAGCGGAATGGTAAATCTGATGAGGCGTAAACCGGCATAATCCCCGGGTTACGCCTCCTCTCCCAAGCCCATCAAGGTTGGTGAGCTTAGGAGAGTTAGTCACACCGAGTGATTAACCTAAGGAGGAGAATAATGGCTGACTACGATTTGCGAAGAAAAGAGAAGCTCGCGTTTCGCAAGTTGCTTCTGGCGGTCGCGATTGTTGCGGTTGCCACCATCGTCGTTGTTATGATCGGCATGGGGTAGAAAGGTGTCGACGAGCCGTGGGGCAGCCCCGGGGGAAAAGTAACCTAGCAAACTCCCCTAAAAGGCTGTGGGCTAATGACCCAACGCGCGGTTCGGACGCGGGTTCGATTCCCGCCTACTCCACCTAGCGATCCGGTCGCACGAGACTCTACGGAGTCACGGGTAACACCCGTGCGGCGAAATAAGGAAGGAAGCAGGATGCCGAACGCTTGCGTGGGCCTGTTTTCCAAGTTGGGTTCGAGTCCCAACCGGATTGCATTATTCACAACGGGGAAAGGAGGTTTCCATGTTTCCCCTGGGTGGTTCGCCGCTTGCTGCGGCATTGTGGGGAGTGGCTTCGGTGGCTTTCGCGCTTTATGTTTGGGCGACGATGGTCAGCCGGCGAGACGCGTTCGGCTTCAGCGGATACTACTACCGCATGGCCGTCCACGCCCTGATCGGCGCCGGAGTTCTCGTCGGATTGCTGATTTTCGTCTTCAGCTTCCCGATGGGAACCGCGACGGGAGCGGACGCTTCGATTAGTGCCGCATCCCAGCTGATGCCATGACCCAGTTTCAAAAGAGAGAGTAGAAGGTTCGATTCCTTCCAGGCCGAGACCCAAAAACTTCCAAGGCGGGAGTTGAGGGTCGGGTTAACTCGGTACCTGTAAAGGAGGCTTGGTCGCGATCGTCGGCGACTACTCTCTCCTCTCCCAAGCCCATCAGAGTTTGGTGGGTTTAGGAGAGATTTAGGAGGCAGCGACCTGCCTTGATCGGTAGGGATCAAGGCAGATCGGTGCTTACGCACTAAATCTTAGGAAGGAGGGGACAATGCCCCCCTACGATTTCGTCTGTGAAGATTGCGGCCGACCTGTCGATGGGAATATCGATGGGCGTTGCGCAGCCTGCCGTGAGGAAGGGGAGTTCACTACCTTTCCCCGGCCCAACCGGCCTCTACGATGCCCTTTTGGTCTGGTCGCGGATCAACAGCGTTCCGGTTTCAGAGCTTATGCCGGATCTGTGACATGACCATCAGCGCATCTTTGAGACCGATGCCGGACGTCGCTTTTGAGGTTTGCCTCGATTGCGGCTGGCCGGTTGATCCAGGGACTCTTGATGATAACTGGCGCTGCCCTCGCTGTGCCGACATCGTCAGAGTCTTCGGGGAAGAAACCATTCTCGAGGAGGATTGTTCGTAAGGCAGGCGCTTTGGCCAAAAGCCATTAACGCCTGCCCTCTCCTAAACTCGTTTCGGCAGAAGCGGGTTTGGGAGAGGGTCCGGAATACCGGTTAAATTTCAAAGCCCTTGCTGCTTCGGGAGGTTTCGATGGTCCCGTTGCGCGATGTTCGCATGGTCGCAATCCAGTTCAGCTTTTCGAATCGCGAGGTTGTACCCGCCGTGATTCGCCAGCGGAATCGGGAAACGCCTTTTGAGAACGTAGCCCGCCATCTCCGTACGGCTGGGGAGCGGGTGATCGAGCCGACCGAGAACGTCTACCTCAAGGAGTTCCTCACCGAACTCGAGGCGGCCGGGTTTGAGCTGGTGGATGCGTTCTACCAGTGCCGGCCCAAAGGCGAAAATCTCGACCGGACCTACTACATGGCCCGTTTCCTCTTCGCCCGTCGGGAATTAGCGGTGCCCTCGGCGGAGTTTGCTCTGGTGCGAGATTCAATCCGCACCGAGCTTCAGGAGATGCTCCACACCGCTTTTTGGCGGGTTCGCGCGTTCCTCAACCCGTTCTACCAGAACGGGAAAGAGGTCGCCGAGCGGTCCTTGAGCATCAATCTCGAGTACCGCGTCCCGCTCTTTCTGCCCGACGGCCAGCTGAAAACGGCTCGGCGGAAGGAAAACGGCAAAAAGGTCGGAGATCCCCAACCGCTTCGGCCCGACTTTCGGCTCGCGGTGGTGGGGGATACGGTTCAGCTTCTCTCTTGAGACCAAGGTTAACTCGACTCCGGTTGAGTTAACCTCTCTCCTAAACTCGTTTCGGCAGAAGCGGGTTTGGGAGAGGGGGTGGCCGCAAGGCCAAATCTAATCTCCCTCGGGAGCCGCGGCTCAACAGTGGCCAATTACGGCCGAGCCGCCAAGGAGTAAAATCCGTGAAAAGCTCTCCAATAATTTCGCTACCTTGAGTAGCGAGGCAACCGGGGAAGAATACGGCGAAGGGCACCCCATCGCGACAAAAAGCGAGCCCACCCGTCCCGGATGGCTGCCGATCACTAACTTCTCGTGGGCGGATTTCTTAGCTTCGCTAAGGAATCCGCCCTAATCTTTTTACCCTTGTTCCTAATACCCGATATCCTGTATTATTTCTCCTGATAACGGACACTCTGATGACCCATCAAGAAATCCGCCAAAAATTCCTGGATTATTTTTCTTCCCACGACCACACCGTGGTTGCGTCGTCCTCTTTGGTCCCATCCTCAATTGACGAATCTGTCCTTTTGACGACCGCCGGAATGCAGCAGTTCAAGCCGTATTTGATGGGGGAAGCGGATGCATTGGAGGCCTTCGGCAACATTCGTTTGGCCTCAATTCAAAAATGCTTTCGGACCTCCGACGTTGAGGAAGTAGGGGATGAGAGCCATCACACTTTCTTTGAAATGCTGGGGAACTTTTCGGTCGGAGACTACTTTAAAGACGTGGCGATTCCGCTGGCCTGGAATTTTCTGACGCAAGAGTTGAAACTGGATCCGAAGCGGATGTTCGTTTCGATTTTCGCCGGGGAGCCTGGAATTCCGAAAGACAAAGAAGCGACTGAAATCTGGAAGCGGGAGGTTCCGGGAATCGAGATTCGAGAGCAAGGGCGAGAGGACAATTTCTGGGGCCCTCCCGGGGGAAAGACGGGACCTTGCGGACCATGTTCGGAGATCTACTATGTTTTGGACAGTGGGAAGGAGATTGAGCTTTGGAATCTGGTTTTTATGGAATATTTAAAGGACGAAGAAGGAAATTTTACTAAGCTCAAACAGCAAAATATTGATACCGGGATGGGTTTGGAGCGATTGGTTTTGATTCTGCAAAAGAAAGATAACGTCTTCGAAACCGACCTTTTCTCTCCTTTGTTGGAAACGCTTCATCAACTTACGCACTTGGTTGAACACAAGAACGACTTAAAACCCGAACAGCTTCGTTCTCTTCGCATCATTGCCGACCACGTCCGAGGAGGGGTTTTTCTCGTGGGAGACGGGGTTACCCCTCTCAACGTTGGGAGAGGTTATGTGCTGAGGCGGGTTCTGCGGCGGGCGATTCTCCACGGCCGGCTTTTGGGAATTGAGGGTTACTTTTTGCTGGAACCGGTGCGCAAAGTGATTGAGATGTACGGAGAGATTTATCCGGAGTTGGCCGCGCGCGAGAAGGAGATTCAGGCGGTGATCGAGGAAGAGGAGCAGAAGTTTTCCCGCTCGCTTTCCCAAGGCCTTAAGGTAATGGAGAAGATGGGTAAAAAAGTGGATGCGTTTGTGCTCTACGACACCTACGGTTTTCCGTTGGAGTTAACCCAAGAGCTCGCCAAATCTCAAGGATTAAAGATCGATGAAGCCGATTTCGAAAAGAAGCTGGAAGAGCAAAAGGAACGGGCGCGCTCGGCGGCCAAGAAGCGGGAAGGCGAAGCTGAGCAGATCGCTCCCCAGCACACCGCCGCCCATCTTCTCAACGCCGCCCTGCGAACCGTTTTGGGGCCCCAGGTTCACCAGGCCGGCCAGCATCTGGAGGTCGACAAGTTCCGGCACGACTTCACTTTTGACCGCAAACTTGACGATGCGGATCTCAAAAAAATCGAGAGTTTAGTAAACGAGAAGATCCGGGAAAATCTCCCGGTGAAGAGGGTAGTCACTACTTTTGAAGAAGCCAAAAAGCTCGGGGCTGAGGCCCAATTTTCCGAGAAGTACGCCCAAGTCAAAGAGATCTCTCTTTACCACGTCGGCGACGACCCCAAGAGCGCCTTCTCTAAAGAACTCTGCGGCGGCCCGCATGTCGCCCACACCAGCCAACTGGGCCGTTTTGAGATAATCAAGGAGGAATCGGCCGGGAGCGGGGTGCGCCGGATCTATGGGCGCGCAGTTCCATTTGCGAGTGAAACATGAAATTTAGTCTGCCTTTCGGAAAAAAAGAAGAGTTTCCTGATCAATTTTTTGTCCTCGACCCGGGCGGCAAGGATTTAAAAGTTTTTGTGCTTAACCGCGCGGACGGCAATATCGCACCGCTTGGTTCCCGCAAGATCGGCCGCGTCGGCGTGCCGGAAGATGACGCCTTCAATTTCAATGAAGCGGTTGGCCAACTCCGCCAGGATTTTCCCGATGCGGACCCGCTGTTGGTAGTCGGGGTCTCCGGTCCGTACACTCTGGCTTTCACCACGGTGGTTCGGAGCAGTACCAGCCGGGACGTACAGGATTTGGTTTCCCACGCTCGACAGGAGGCCCAGCGTTCCGCCGAGGAGGAGCTTCGGATCGGGTTGGGGGAGCCGCGGTTGAAAGTTTCCGAGGTTGAAGCCGAAATCCTGGAAGTAAAGGAAGCCGATAAGCTGGAAGTTTTCTTGTTTACCTCTTTCGCATCCGAGCCGTATCTAATGGAACTTTCCCAGCTCGTGAAGTCCTCCGGACTAAAGCTTTGGGGGTTTAGTTCCCTTCCCTTTAATCTGGTGACCGAACTTTCTCTGGCACTCTCTTCTTCGGATACGGAGGAAGAGCTGAACGCGCTGATCTTTGATGTCGGCGGTTCAAAAACGGAGATCAGCTTGATATTTGGCGGAGAGCTGATGGAAACCAAAAGTTTCTGGTGGGACTTCAAGGAAAACGGCAACCCGACGGCTTTTTTGGACCTGTGGCTGGAGGCCCTTTCCACCGCGTTGTCCTCTTTTGAGGGGGTAGAGACTTTCCCGCCCAAGATATACCTGACGGGCGGGGCGGCGGTTTTTCCGGGACTCGCCGAGGTAGTGACTTCTTACCCGTGGTCGCGTGACCATCATTTTGAAATTGCGCCGGACATTGTTCCTCTTGAAGAAGAACGGCTATCCACCTCCTTGGGGCAAGTGGCGTTGCGCCTGCGCCGGGAAACCGGAAAACCGGAACCGGATTCGGAAGAACCCGGGAAAGAGACCGATCTTGAGGAGGGGGAGAAATAAAAAATGGACGGCCGCCTCTAGCGACCTAGCATTTTCGAAAGACAAAAATGAAACACTTTTTTGACCTGATGGAAAAAATTTTGGGAGCCGAGAACGGGGAGGTTACGCTTGAGATTCCCGAAGGAAATTTTAATCTTCTGATGCTTCAGGCCCTGCGGGATAAAGGCCGGCGGGAAAATAAGACGATCCGTTTTATATCGACCGGCCCGAGGAGTAAAAGGTTGATCGGTTCTCTAGAGAAGGGAGCGGGGTTGCCGGAGATTGAAAGGGAGGAAAAGGAAGCTGCCAAGGTTCCGCGATCTCGCGGCTTGGTCCGCAAACTGGTGGTACCTTTCGCTTTTTTGATCGGTATCTTGATAGTTTTGGGAGCGGCCGCCTTCGGCGCGCTCTACTACCTTCCTAAAGCGGAAATAATTTTGACTCTCTCCCCAATCCCGCTAGTTAAAGAAATCACGGTCACGGTTGATACCGCCGCGACCGAAATGGACGCGGCCACCGGAACGGTACCGGGAACTTCGCAGGTAGTGGAGGAGAACGGGACCAAATCTACTCCGGCAACCGGAACGGCGATCGTGGGGGAGAAAGCGAAAGGGACAATTGCTTTCACAAGTACCTTGAACCAGCATTGTAGCGCTGGAGCCAGATTAAAAGAGGATTCGAGCAGTTTAGTGTTTACTCTGGATGCCGCAACTGATTTTGCCATTCTTGTTCCACAAGACAAGGCCGTTACAGCAGAGAAGATTGGTACGGCGTACAATATCACTTCTGGCAAAACATTCCATTTTTTGAGTGGCTGCGACAGTATAGGTTCGATTGCCGGGCAGAATTCGGATGCTTTCACCGGTGGAACTTCGGAAGAAGTCACCATCGCTACCGTCGCTGACCAATCCAAACTGTTGACGGACCTTCAGAAAGAATTGGTTTCTAAAGCCAAGGAAACGATTCAAAGCCAGAGCGGAATTGATGAGGTATTAATAGACAAGGTGATCAAGACTACGATCGTGGAAAAGACCTATTCGCACGCGGTGGGGGAGCAGGCCGAGCAGGTGACGCTCACGTTGAAGATCAAGTTGACCACGATCACCTATAAAGGCACCGATATCCAGAATCTAATCTCCCAGTCACTTTCGAGTTTGATTCCGAGCGGTTACACGCTCTTTCCCGGCGAGGTTGAAATCGAGCCTCTCGATCCCGTTCTGAAAGGGAGTAAGCTCACTTTCAAAGCGAAGGTCTCCGCCCAGGTAATTCAGGAGATCGACGAAGAAAAGATCAAAAACGATTTGGCGGGAAGGAATGCTCGTTCGGCCCAGGATTATTTAAACTCCTTGAGCGATGTGAACGCTTACGAATTGGTGCTTTGGCCAAATCTGCCGGAGAGTTTGCAGCGGATTCCGAAAACCATAAAGAGGATTACAATCACGTTGGTAACCGAAGAGTGAAATTAAGTTGAGGGCGTTATTGAGTTACTAAAAAGACCTCATCCCCGTCGCGGACTTTTTGATCGATCTCCACCCCGACCTCGTCGCCTTTCTTGCCCTCTTCCACATTCTTGTGATCGACTTGCATCGAGGTTATTTCCTGAGTAAAGTCGGTGGTTGCCCCCTTGACGTGAACTTTGTCGCCGCGTTTGAGGGTGCCGGCCAGCTTAAAGATCCCCGCCGGGATGTGTCCAAAATAGTGGGTTACTTCGCCGATTTTTTCTTCCAATTAATTCACCCCCCTTCAGCTCCAAGATAGCAAATTCGAAATCCTAAATCCTAAATCCAAAACTTTCGCCTCTAACTACTTGCTACCAGCTACTTCGCCTTGCGAATTACAACCGAGCGTAGCGAGGGCAGTACTGGCTGCTGACTTAGAACGGTAGATCGGTGGTCTCGGTTTCGCCTCTGCTCTGGCGGAGTTCAGCGATGTATTCGTTGGCTTTGTCCTTGGCAGGGCAGAATTCGACGTAAGGGCACCAGTAGCAGCGTTTTCCGGGACGCGGGGCGAACTCTTCGTCGGCCTTGATCCGGGAGATCATTTCTACAATCCGTTGACGAGTTTTTGCTTCGGTTTCTTCCGTTACGGGGAAGGTCTTGAAGTTTCCCGTCTCCAAATAGAGATAGCTGGCTTTATGAATTGGCTTGCCGAGCGCTTGCCGAGAGAGAATGGCGTAGGCCGAAAGTTGAAGATCATCGTGAGATTCGCTTCGGCTGGTTTTATAGTCGATCAAGTGATAGCCATCTTCTTCCCGGTCAATTCGGTCGATCTTTCCTTGAAGGATTATCCCAGGTTCAAAAGGAAACATCAGCAAATTCTCTTTAATGAACTCCCCTTCGTTTTCGGTTTGGGGAAGGTAGGTGATTTCCGGATTAAGATTTTGAGTTTGGGCAAAACGCTTTAGCAGCTTGAGAGCCCGTTCATAATGTTTCCGCTCATCTTCGATCTGAGGAAAACCGCGTTCCTTGCCGCGCGGACCCGCCCAAGTTTCTTTGAGGATTTCGATCAAGCGCGGTTCGGTCCTTTCGGCGGAGACAAGGTGGAAAAAGTCGTTAAGAACACGATGGATCACATCCCCAAAGACGAGATCCTTGCTCCGTCCATCCTCGACCAAAATCTGCTTTAGTTTGGGCTTGTTGCGAAAATCGCTGGTATAGGCGTCCAGGTACTCAAAGTAGTATTGTTTGGCGCATTCCACATCGTAGAGGTGCAAAGAATACGGCGAAAATTTGTCGCGGGTTTTCATTTTTGTTTCCTAAAAAATGCTAGGTCGTTTCTTCGGCCGTCCATTTTTGTTTCCTAAAAAATGCTAGGTCGTTTCTTCGGCCGTCCATCTTCTTATCTAATGGGACCTTGTAGCAGTTTAACTGTTTTTGGAACTATATCTTTGATCGGTCCGCGGTAATCGAATACTGCCGAATTTGAGTGTCCGCCCCCGCCCCATTTTTCCGCAATTTTGGAAATATCCAGATTTCCGATCGAGCGCAGGTTAACCCGTATTTGGCGGGGCTTAGATTCGGTGAAAAGGGCAGCCGCTCTTACGTCTTTAATTGAAAGGAGCAAATTACTTACGGCAAAACCTCTTATTCCGGCAAACTCACTTTGCGAATAATTGATTGTTTTAAGCTGGCTATAGGGAACTTGAGAATAAGCCACGTTTTTTCTAATCCTGGCATTGGCGAGAATTAACGCCCAAAGCTTTATCGCTTTCGGAGACCAAGAGCGGAAGGAATTTTCGGCCACTGCATCTCGATTAGCTCCCCCCCGAATAAGTTCGCTTGCCTTTTCCAAAGAATCTGCCGTTGTGGAAGGATAGAGGAAACCCCCGGTGTCGGTATAAATTCCTGTCAGAAGACAATCAGCAACCTCGGGCGGAATCGGCATTTTCCAGGCTCGCGCCAAATCGTAAATGATCTCGGCAGTGGCGGAAGCTTTTGGAATTACATAGTTTAAATCCCCATAATTGCGGTTGCTTTTATGATGGTCAACATTTACGAGGATAGTTTGAGCGGGAAAGTTTAACTTTCCGGCGCTGGAAATTAGGTTAGGAGAACTGATATCGGGGAGAAAAACCAGGTCAAAATTTTCCAGCGGGAGGTTTTCTGGATCAACGATTTTGATTCTTTTTGCCGCCGGAAGGAACAGCAAGACTTCGGGTAGAGGATCCGCGCTTGCGACGACGACTTTCTTGCCCATGTTTCTGAAAAGATGGTAACTAGCCAGCGCTGAACCGATCGAATCACCATCCGGTCTCAAGTGGAGTGGTATCAAGATGCGTTTGCTTTCTTTGAGCGTTCGCAGAATGTTCCTGGGAGAGTCCACAATCCCTATCCTAGCATACCCCTTGCCCTTGACCTATAGTCGATTTGGTGTTAGGATAAAGCAATCAACTTGACACCGGTGTGTACAATTGGAGCGTTAGCGAGAATTGCTAGCTCGCTGGAGAGCGCCCAGTTAGCACTGGTTGAGAAAGGAGATAAGATGTGGCTCACGAGAGAAACCTTACCGAGAAGGCGATAATTCTCGCGTTGGCATTTCGAGCAGGGTTGGCCAGCCGAGAGGGTAACTCTTTTGCCGTCGAGCCGGCCACGTTGGAGAGCGATCTCTTTCGTGGGTTTGATTTTTTCCTGCGGCGAAACAAGCGCTTCCTTCGAGTAGATGGTACCTCCAGTCGGAGGTTCAAGGGCCAGAAGATCGCCCGAACCGTAAAGTTCGCCAGAAATAGACGCTCTTTTGTCTTCATCCTGAAGGGCGATTGGCAGACCGCCGCTTTCGACGTGACCGGGACCGGAAAGGCCCACGAGGAGTGTTTTAATTCTTCTTACTCTCGCATTCAGGACGGAAAAACGATTGCGTTTGAAGAAGCTTGCCCCAAGCACGGAAACCGCTGCGAGCTTGCTCGCCAGCTGTTCAGGTTTAGCGAGGTGCTTAATCGGCAATTCGCTAACCACCGCCGCAAGGATGGGCGTCCAGGCGAAGCCGCAGAATTTAATATGACAGTGACCAAGCCTCCGTTCTAACCCAACGGAGGCTTTTTCTTTTGTTTAACAAAAGAAAAATTAGCCGCTTTTAGCAGCTTGCTTCTTATCCGCTATCATAGTTGTATGAATATTCTGGGAGTGGACTGGGGTGAAAAAAGAATCGGCATCGCAATCGCGCGGGGAAATCTGGCGGAGCCTCTAGGAGTGGTGGGTTCACTGGAGGAGTTGATTGAACTCGTCCGAGCCGAAAAGATTGAGAAGATTGTCTTAGGCCTGCCGGAAGGGAAAAATGAAGCGCGCGTGCGGAAGTTTGGAAAGGAGTTGGGGGAGAATCTAGGAGTACCGGTCGTTTTGAAGAGTGAAATTTTGACTTCGCAAATGGCGCTGGAGAAAGCCATTGGATCAGGAGTGCCCCGGAAAAAACGCCGGGATCTTGACGCCCCCGCCGCTGCCCTGCTTCTCCAAGAATATCTAGACGAATATCCGATAGTATGATAGAATTTGAGCTAACTTAAAACCAAATCTTCAGAGAAAGGAGCAGAGTGATGAAGCCCAAATTGTGGCACTACCTTGCCGCAGTCGGATTGCTGGTCCTGTTGGGGGTGGTGATCTGGTATTTGCTTCCCCAGGCGTCGACGCCTTCTTACCCCGTATTTTCTCAGGATGCTTCCGATTTTTCGCCCAGTTCCGGTAACCCTCCGCCTGTTTCCAGTGTGGGAGGGCGCGCTGGGGCTTTAGCCAACCCTTCGGGAGGCTACGCCTTCTCGGATCTGGTGGTACAGCTCAAGGCCGGAGAGGTTGTTTCAATCACGATCAACGGCCAGAGCGTCACCGTCAAAACGGTCGATCAGCGAACCCATCGGGTGAACTGGCCCTCCGGGGACATCATCGAAACCCTGCGGTCTTTCGGCGTGACCGAGAGTCAGCTGGCGGCAGTCAAGGTGGACTACGTAACGCCTATACCGCCCTGGGTCTGGTCGCTGGCGATCGGGCTTGTGATGATGCTCATTATTTTTCTCCTTCTTTCTCGCCGATCGTCGGGAGCGGGAGGGGGAGGACCACCCTTCGGACAAATGGGTCCGACGGCCAGCCGCGCCAAGCTGGTTAAGCCCGACCAGTCGAAAAAAGTAACCTTCGCCGACGTGGCGGGCCTCGAGGAATCCAAGCAAGAGCTGATGGAAGTGGTGGATTTCCTCAAGGATCCCCAGAGGTTCATGGCGCTCGGGGCGCGCATTCCCAAGGGAGTGCTCCTGTTTGGACATCCCGGGTGCGGCAAGACCCTGATGGCCCGGGCGGTCGCGGGAGAGGCGGGGGTGCCGTTTTTCTCGATCGCCGGTTCCCAGTTCGTGGAAGTCTTTGTGGGAGTCGGAGCCGGACGCGTGCGCGATCTTTTCGATCAGGCCAAGAAGAATGCTCCCTGCATCGTTTTCGTGGACGAACTCGATGCGGTGGGCAGCCAACGCGGTCCATCGTTCGGTGGTCAGCAAGAGCACAACCAGACCCTGAACGAGTTATTGACGCAGATGGACGGCTTTGACCAGAACACCAATATCGTGGTCATCGCCGCCACCAATCGGATCGAGATCCTCGATCCGGCGCTGTTGCGATCCGGGCGGTTTGATCGCCGGGTGGCAGTCGATCCTCCCGACGTGAGAGCGCGGGAACAGATCTTCGGCGTGCATCTTCACGGTAAGCCCCTGACAGGAGATGTGAATGTCCAGATCCTGGCGCGGCTTACCTCGGGTTTCACCGGCGCGGACATTGAGAACACCGTGAACGAAGCCGCGATCTTGGCAGTACGCCGCGGTCGGAAAGACATCAGTATGGCCGAGTTCAAGGAAGCGGTCGAGAAAGTCGTCGCCGGTCCCGAGCGCAAGTCGCGGGTGATCTCGGTGGTCGAGAAGAATGTGATAGCCTACCACGAAGCCGGCCACGCGATCGCAATGCACTTTACTTTGGGATCCGATCTGGTCGGGAAGATCTCGATTGTCTCTCGCGGGATGGGGCTAGGCTACACCTGGCCACTTCCCGAAGATGATCGCAACTTGCTCACGCGCGAGTACATCCTCGCCCAGCTCGTCGGTCTGTTTGGAGGACGGGCGGCGGAAGAGCTGGTCTTCGGTGAGGAAAAGATTACCACCGGGGCCAGCAACGATCTCCAACGGGCGACCGACTACGCCCGGCGGATGGTGATCGAGTGGGGGATGAGTAAGGTTGGCCTGCGCAGTCTTTCGCCTCTCCCCGGCTCATCGAGTTGGGAGGAGCGGATGCGCGGAGAGAAGTCCTACTCCGAAGACTTCGCCCGGCGCGTGGACGAAGAGATCACCCGCATCCTGGCGGAGGCCTACGAGAAGGCCAAAGGGATTCTGGATGAACACCGCGAAGAGCTCAAGCGGGTAGTCGACAAGCTCCTCGAGGTTGAAACGCTCGAACGCGAGGAGTTCTTGAAGCTTCTCTCGTAAGGACAACAGGCCTGATCTAACCAATCAGGCCTTTTTTGTTTTATACTTCTTATTAATGATTTCTCCTTGGGAAGAAATTTTGCGGCTGGGGGGCGCGCTCTTAATCGGTTTTTTGATCGGGTTAGAAAGAGAAATTAGCAAGAAACCGGCCGGGCTAAGGACCCACATGCTTATCTCATTAGCCTCGGCTCTCTTTACAATGCTTTCTTTTAGTTCAGCGTTTGGCGACGGTGTTGCCGATCCGACTAGGATTGCTTCCCAAATTCTAACTGGCATGGGTTTCGTGGGGGCCGGCGTAATTATTTCGGCGGGAGGACACGTGAAAGGCGTAACCACCGCTGCCTCTCTTTGGATCACCGCGGCGATGGGAATGGCAATGGGTTTGGGGGAATACGTTCTGGCTTTTGTCACGATTGGGTTAACCTTGTTAACTCTTCTCCTGTTTAGATCTATCGAGAGCGCAATCGGGCAGAAGGAGTAAGGTGGTGCGAGTCGAACGATCCGCCGGCGCCGTCGTTTTCCGAATCACAGCAGATAATCAAGCAGTTTTCCTTCTGTTGCAGAAGCCGTCCGGAAAGTGGGATTTTCCGAAAGGAAACATTGAGAAAGGTGAGCCAACCCTGCAAACGGTGGGGCGGGAGATTGCGGAGGAGACGGGGATTGTGAAGATTGAGATTCTTCCCGATTTTAAGGAAACGATTAAGGTTTTCTACCGTATTGAAGGTGAGTTTGTGAGGAAATGGATTGCTTTTTTCTTGGCGAAGACTTCTCAGAAAAAGATTCGGATTTCCTTTGAACACCAAGATTTTGCTTGGATGCCGTTTGAGCAAGCCGTGAAGGCCGTAAGCTATCCGCAAAGCCGCCGAATTTTGCGCCGCGTGCGCAGTTATCTTAAACTTAGGGGACATGCGGTTTAAGATTTTGTTGGTTCTTTTGGGATTAGTTATCTTGGCTTTGGGGGCGGGGGCCTTTGTTCTTTGGCAATTTAACCGGCCGATTGCGGACTCCGGCAAAGTTGGGGTTTTGATCTCCTCCGGCGAATCCGTTCAGGAAATTGGGGAGAAGCTTCAGGAATCCGGAGTAATGAATTCGTTCCTTTTTGTTTCCTACGTTCGTTTCAATAATCTCACTTCCAAAATTCAGGCGGGAAAGTATGAGATCCCGCTCACTCTGACCCCCGTTCAAGTGGTGGAGTTGTTGCAGCACGGGACCTTCGATGTCCGCCTTACTTTCTTGGATGGATGGCGAAGAGAGGAGTATCTGCGCTACGCGTTAGTAAACTTAGCCGTGGATGACGAAGCTTTTTCGACACAGTTCCTAGTCGAGACCAAAGGTTTGGAGGGATATCTCTTCCCGGATACGTACGTTGTTCCGATCGATATTGATGCCCAGAGTTTGGCGGCGCTCCTCAATCAAAATTTTGAAAAGAGGTACGAGGAAAAAATATTGCCGTTGCAGTCCAAAAGCGGCTTGACTAAGAATCAGATCGTGATTCTGGCTTCTCTTTTGGAGCGGGAGAGCGTCGGCGATGCGGAAGAACTTGAAACGATCGCCGGGATCCTAATCAAGCGCTGGAAATCCGGATGGTACCTGGGAGTGGACGCGACGGTCCAATACGCGCTCGGGTATCAAGAGGCAACAAAATCGTGGTGGAAGGAAACCCCCACTGCTGCTGATATTAAGGTTGTTTCTCCCTACAATACCTATCTGTACACCGGTTTGCCGCCGGGCCCGATCGCTAATCCTGGGTTAGATACGCTCTTGGCGACTGTGGATTACCGTGAGTCTCCCTACTGGTTTTATCTCCACTGCAAGAATGGCCAAATCCGATACTCCAAAACCTCAGGGGAGCACAGCGCTAACAGGTCCTGCCTGAAATAAGGCTCTTGACTTTAAGGTTGGGACTTGTTAAATTACCCACGTTAAGTGAATAGTTTTTCCGATGAGCGCGTAGGCGTTTTGTGTTTGTGCGCTTTGCTTTTCTTTTTAGATTGATGACAAGAGAGTGGCTTGGGAAAAACGCAGAAGCCTTGCCCCTTTCGGATCTCTCAGCGGTCCAGAAAGAGTCATTTGATCAGCTCCTCAAAGAGGGGATTTTGGAAGTTTTGGAGGAAATCAACCCGATTCAGGACTACACCGGCCGCGGTTGGGAATTGAGTTTTACTAAGCCCCGCTACGGCAAACCCCGCATCACTAAAGAGGAAGCGATGAAGAAAGGTTTGACCTTCTCATTCCCTTGGTATCTGACCGCAGAATTGAAAGAGGTAAAGAGCGGCAAAACTGTTTCCCAGGAGATCTACATGGGAGAAATTCCTCAAATGACGGAGGGAGGAACTTTTATTGTGGCGGGAATCGAACGCGCCGTGGTAAACCAGCTGCTTCGCTCGGAAGGGATATATTTCTCGCAGGAAACCGATCCCACGACCGGAGTTTTGCTCTCTTCCGCGCGGATCCTGCCTAAGAATGGAGCTTGGTTGGAGTTCAACACCGCCCGCCGCAATTACCTCACCGTCAAAGTCAGCAACTACCACAAAATGTCCGCTACGACTCTCCTTCGAGCTTTCGGTCTGACCCGCGACGACGACATCCGGGCCGCTTTTGCCGATGTAGACACCGATCCCAATCGCGCTTTCATTGAGGAAACTCTCAAAAAAGATCCCACCAAGTCCTACGAAGAAGCCGTGACTGAAATCTTTACCAAAGTCCGGCCGGGGGAGCCGGCTCTGCTCGATACCGCCAAACTGACCTTCGAGCGCATTTTCCTTGATCCGCGCCGCTACGACCTGGGTAAAGCCGGACGCTTCAAGTTGAATGAGATCCTGGGGTTGAATCTGTCCTTAGACGAACGGCGAAATCGTCTGCTTACCCGCGAAGACTTGGTGTCGGCTCTGAAAATGTTAATCGAGCTCAACCATGGAGTCGGGGAGCCCAGCGATATTGATCACTTGGGGAACCGGCGGGTCAGAACCGTAGGAGAGTTAATTCAGGGTCAGCTTAGGATCGGGTTCATCCAGCTGGA
>Ga0154864_108_pt3 | contig 28165 bp, 28 predicted proteins | sample Rifle2008BG19ft_FD_105836 | JGI IMG/M metagenome (GOLD analysis project Ga0154864, IMG submission 105836) | candidate division WWE3 bacterium RBG_19FT_COMBO_53_11 | reverse complement strand
GCGTTAGCGATTTTTCCCCAAAAAAATATCGCCCGGAAATTTCTGGATCAGATTGTTCCCCAGTTTACCCAGCGCGTAGGCGGGTATGTGCGGGTGATCAAGTTGCCCCACCGGCGGGGAGACCATGCCCCATTGGCGCGGGTGGAATTTGTCGAGGAGATTAAACCACCCACCTCTTTACCGGAGAAGAAGAGTTCTGCGAAAGAGAAGATTTCCGCAAAAGCAAAACCCAGAGTCGCACCCAAAACTAAGAGCGTAGAGAAGGTTGCCAAGAAAGGAACAAAGCGTGCCAAAACAACAAAGACGAAGTGAGGACAAAATTGAGCGGAGTTGGCATCTCTTCGATGCTAAAGATCAGGTTTTGGGCCGTTTGGCCACCAAAGTTGCCAAGCTTCTGATGGGAAAGGAAAAGCCCACTCGGGTCCCTTATCTTGATCGAGGCGACTATGTCGTGGTGGTAAATGCGGCGAAAGTTGCTGTCACCGGCAAGAAGGAAACCCAAAAGCGCTACTTCCGCTACTCCGGGTACCCGAGCGGATTGAAGTCGGAGAATCTGGGGGAATTAAGGAAGCGCCGGCCGCAAGAGATTATCCGTCATGCGGTAGTTGGAATGCTGCCCAAAAACAAACTGAGTAGTAGGATGATTACCCGGCTCTTTGTGTACCCGGAAGAAGAGGGCGAGATGGTTAGCCGGGCAAAGGAAGGCAAATAAAATGGCAGAACCGCGCAAAGACAAGTTTTATCAGGCCATCGGGCGCCGGAAAGAATCTACCGCCTCGATTAGGATGTTTGCGGGGAAGGGCGATTCGATGGTAAACGGGATCGCCGCTTCGACATACTTTCCGGCGGAAGCTTTCCAAAATCGCCTTATGGCCTCGTTCCGGGCGACCGAGACCGAGGGTAAATTCTATTTTGTGGCCAAAGCGGCCGGCGGGGGAAAAGTTGGCCAATTGGATGCCGTGGTTTTGGGGATTGCCCGCGCCCTGGTTTTGTTTGATGGCAATCTGCGAAAACCATTACGCGATGCCGGATTAATGACTCGCGATCCCCGCGAAAAGGAACGCAAGAAATATTTCCTCAAGAAAGCCCGTAAGCGGCCCCAATATTCCAAACGTTAGTTTGGAATATTGCTAGCCCGCCTCTGGGGGGGCGTCCAATACTCGAAGCGCTAGCGAAGAGGATTGCTAGGTTGTTTCCTCGGCCGTTATTCGGCCTACCCGCCGAATCTAGGTCGTTTCCTCGGCCGTCCAATACTCCAAGCGATAAAGCTTTTTCAAAAAGCTAGACCGCTGTGGCCTATTATAGTATACTATATCTACCATAACAGATCTGACCTATCTTCCTAGAGAGAAAGACGAGCGGGGGATGTAGGTTGGTCCCTTGGGAGAGAGTTTGCTCTCATAAAGAACTAATCGACTTACTTTCCAAGAAAATGTTTCGGAAACAGACGGCAATTTGGTTTCGCCCCGTTTCTTCATCCTCCCTAAAGTGAGATGCGGGTGAAATCCGCGCTCTTCTTCCAGTGAGCCTCTAATAGTGAGTTTTCTAACTAGTGCTTCAGATATTTTGTGAAGTTTCCCACGTCCATCCTCAATTTCGAGCCAGATTGGCCGGCCTTCAACCGAAAGTTTTCCGGTGATGATTTTGAAAGCGGGAAGACCGGAAACGGCCTCGGCAATATCAGTTTTTATAATTTTGACTTGCTCTTCTTTAACCCAGCCGAAGAAAACGAGAGTAATGTGCAGGTTTTCCGGTGCGACCCAATTTACCGTCCAGTCGGAAAGCGATTTCTTGAGTTTTCCGATTTTGACGGTGAGCTGCTTTTTAACCTGACCCGGCAAAGGCATAGCCAAGAACAATCGCGGCATACGCTAAAATTCTAACAGGCATGCATCAAAGTGAAACCCTGAATCAGCTTTGGGAGGAGGTTCGGGAACTAAATCGTAAGTATTTTCCAGACCATATGCTAGCCCCGATCTTAGGCGGCGGGCAATCGATAAATCCCAAGATAATGTTTGTTTTTATTAACCCTACCGCTCGCAACACCAGTTCCGACCGGAACTGGAAGGGACCCCGATATCCGTTTATTGGAACAAAGTCGGTTTGGCGGGTTTTTCACCGCGCGGGGTTCCTCACCGATTCCTTAATCTCTCGAATTGAAGAAAATCCCGAGTGGTCCGTTGAATTTGCTAGTGAGCTGGAGGGGTTTTTAAGAGAGCGGGGGCTATATCTGACCAATCTCGTCAAATGGACCGGGCCGGACGGGTCCTTACCGGATCGGAAAAAGGTTGACCTTTTTCTGCCCTTGGCGGTTAGGGAGATAGAGATTGTTGCCCCCAAATACGTGGTGGCTTTTGGCTCCCTTCCTTATCGATATCTGACCGGCAGGGCTATCAAGCTCGGAGATCACTATGATCAAATAGTTAGACAGGGACTCCAGCCCGAAGAAGTGCAGATCGGATTGGCTAAGACAAAAGTTATTCCTTGTTACTTTCCAGTGGGTCGCGGAAATCCCCAGCGGGCGGTAGAGATTCTTAAACGCGTAAATTTGTTAAAGTAATTGATATGTCTTTTGAACTTCCGCCTCTCCCATACGGATACGACGCGCTGGAGCCCTACATTGACGCCCAGACGATGCAGATCCACCACGATAAGCATCACCAAGCTTACACGGATAAGCTTAACGCGGCGTTGGAAAAATACCCCGATCTCCAGTCCAAATCCGTCGAGGAGCTTCTCAAGGATCTCGATTCCGTTCCCGAAGAAATCCGCTCGGCGGTGCGCAACCACGGCGGCGGTTACTTCAACCACTCTTTGTTTTGGTTGATGATGAAGAAAGGTGGGGGAGGGGAACCCGAAGGCGATCTCGCCGAGGCGATTCGGGGTGAGTTCGACAGTTTTGCGGCGTTTAAAGAAAAGTTCTCGACCGCCGCCGCCACCGTTTTCGGGAGTGGTTGGGCGTGGTTGGTAATGGACAAATCCGGCGAGTTAGCGATTGTGACGACTCCCAACCAAGACAGTCCTGTTTCAACTGGTCAGCGCCCGCTTCTTGCTCTGGATGTTTGGGAGCATGCCTATTACCTCAAATACCAAAATCGGCGGCCGGAGTATATCGAAAATTGGTGGCAAGTCGTAAATTGGGATCAGGTTGAAGAGAACTTTAAGGCTTAATTTTTCCTTCAAACTGGGATTATTATAGTATACTATATATAATATAACAAATAAATTCTATGAGGTTGCTCGGTCGCATAAGGTGGCAGTTTCATAGGCCATTTGTCCCATCTCGTCGGTTGCTATTACCGCTACTTTTACCGGGGAAGAGCCTTCTTTCTCGATAAAACCATCCCGGTTAACTGTTCCGTTATTTTTTTCTTCGTCAATTCTTATTCCCAAACTTTCCAAGCCGCGGCAGATCCGTTCCCGCATAATACTGGACCTCTCTCCGATAGTTGCCGTAAAGACCAGGAGATCTAGGCCACCGAGCGCCGCGGTGTAGGCGCCGATATATTTTCGAACGGAGTAGGTGAAGGCATCAAGGGCGATTTTGGCGTTGGCATCCCCGGCATTTTCCAATTCAATCAACTCGCGGATGTCAGGCGTTTTGCCGCTTAAGCCAAGAAGTCCGCATTTGGTGTTGAAGTAATCCTCCAATTCTGCGGGGCTCATTCTCGATTCTTGCAGCAAAAACAAGACCGCCCCGGCGTCAATGTTTCCGATCCTTGTTCCCATCGTTAAGCCCTCAAGGGGCGTAAAACCCATCGTGGTGTCAAAGCTGGCTCCGTCCTTTACGGCGTGGATGCTGGAGCCTGATCCCAAGTGGCAAATTATGGTTTTGGACGGAACGTTTCCAAGCCGGTTTTTTATTTTTCCGAGGACCGATTGGGCCGAGATGCCGTGGTAGCCAAAACGGTAGATCCCAAATTTCTCCGCCATTTCCTGGGGCAGATTGTAAAGCCTTGAATGCTTAGGGAGATCTGCGTGAAAGGCGCTATCGGAAATTCCTACCATAGAAATCTCTGGAAACACCCGATTAAGATTCTCAATCTCCAGTATGGTCGGCTTAAGATGAAGCGGGGCTTGCCGACTCTCTTCTCGCAGTTTTTCCAAATATTCGCCGTCGATGATTTTGTGGGCCGCAAAATAATCTCCGGGGGCGACAACCCTGACACCCGCTCCCGAAATTTCGGTTTTTTCGGCAATAACTTTATCTTTAACCATCAGTTGCAGAAGATAATCAATCGAAGAGTCGTAATCTTTCTGGGAAACCTCTGCTTTTTGCGACTGCCCGTCTTTTTTAACAGTCGCCACAATCTTGCCGCCTTCCCGCTCAAAGTGGACGGAGAACTTCTGCGTCCCATCTTCGTAAAGCGCATATTTTTTGGAATCGCTGCCCGGGTTAATGATGAAGTATTTGGCCATCTTATTAACTACTTAATTCCTTTCCAGGTCCAGTTTTCAATCTCTTCTGGATCCACGCCGCGGGTTTTAATGTAATCGCGGTGCTCCTTAAACTTTTCTTGGTATTTTTTGACCAGCTTGTCCGCTTTTTGGTTATCCAAAAAGTCCCGCTCCTTCATCAGCTGAAAGGCCTCGATCGCCAGATGCCAGCGGCTGGTGCCGTTTCGAACCTGCATGTCGAAGGGGGTGGTGGTGGAGCCGTTTTCGGTGTACCCGTGGACCCGGAATCGGCCGTCCTCCCCGTAGTCAAAGAGCACCTGCTTGAGGGCGCCGGGGTAGCCATGGAAGTTAAATATCACCGGTTTGTCGTGGGTAAATAATTCGTCGAAGTTTACTGGCATTCGGCACTCTCCGCTCCCGAGCCCCAGCGCCGAAAGTTCCAAGATGTTCACAAAGCGGACCCGAATTTCCGGCGCTTCCTTTTTAACGATGTCGATCGCCGCTAAGGCCTCCTTAGTGAGGTAGTCGCCAGATCCCGCGAAGACGATGTGGGGATCGTTCTCGCTGGCAAAGTCCCAGATCATCAGGCCGGCATCAAACTCCTTTTTAGCGAGTTCCGGCGTCAGCCAGCGCGGCTCCAGCGTTTTCCCGGCCACAATCACGTTGATGCTATTACGGGATTCCAAGCAATCTTTCAAAACCGTCAGCGTCGAGTTTCCGTCCGGCGGGAAGAACACTCTTACGGCGCAGCCGGGTTTCTGCAGCATGTCGGTGATAAAGCCCGGATTCTGGTGCGAAAAGCCGTTATGTTCCTGCCGCCATCCGGACGAGGTGAGAATATAATTTAGTGAGGGAACGGGAGGTCTCCAGGGCACCTCTGCCGTCGCGACTTTAATGAACTTGGCGTACTGGTCAACCATGCTGGTGATAATTTGAATAAACGCTTCATATGAAGCGAAGATCGCGTGGCGGCCGGTCAAAATGTATCCCTGCATCAGTCCTTGAAGCGAGTGTTCCGAAAGCATCTCGATTACCCGGCCGTCGGGCGCCAGATCCTTATCCCAGCTTTCCTTAGGCATCATCCAAGCCCGGGCGGTCGTTTCAAAGATGGCGTCTAGTTTATTGGAGTAAGTTTCATCGGGCGAAAAGAACCTAAAGTTGCGGCTGTCTTTATTTAATTTGAATACCTCGTTAAGGTAGAGTCCGGCCCGGCGCATTGAGCTCGATCCCAAAGTTCCGGGGATTTTGGCGTCCTCGCTGAACTTGGCGATATCGGGCAAAACCAGGGGTTTCATCACGCTCCCTCCTAGGGCGTGGCGGTTATCTCCCATCTTTAGCTCGCCATCGGGGATAAGCTCCTTGATTTCATCCGAAAAGCCGGTGTCGGGGTCAAAAAGCTGTTCGAATTTGTAGGATTTGAGCCATTCCTCTACTGCTCCCAGCTGTTCTCGGTCGGTCCGAGCTTCGGTCGCCACTACTTGGTGGGCGGGGTAGTTGCCCTCAATCTTCAGCTCTTTAATTTTCTTGATCCCGGTCCAGCCTTTGAGGGTTTTTAGAATAATCATCGGCGGTCGGGGAACCTCCTTTAACCCCTTCCGGGATTTATCTTGGATTTCTTTTATCTTTTGGTAGCAAGACTCAAAAGCCCGGATTGCTTTTTCGTAGATTCCCTCGCCCTCCAGGATTATCGGGTCATAGCCGTATCCGGTAAACAGTGCCGTAAGCTCTTTGTTGGTCATGCGGCCAAAGATCGTGGGACCCGAGATCTTGTAGCCGTTGAGATGCAGAATCGGCAAAACCGCACCGTTTTCGGCCGGGTTAATAAACCGATGCAAATGCCAGGCGGTTGCGGTCGGGCCGGTTTCTGCCTCCCCGTCGCCCACCACACAAGCCGCGATAAGTTCGGGGTTATCCAAAACCGAGCCGTACGCGGTTGAAAGAGCATATCCCAGCTCGCCTCCTTCCAAAATCACGCCAGGAGCCCCGGGGTTGCTGTGGCTGGGAAAGCCGTAGGGCCAGCTGAAGTTTTTAATTATATACTCAAGCCCCCTTGCATCCGGCGAGGCCTCCGGGTAGTATTTCGCCAAGGTCCCTTCGATAAACAAATTGGCTTGCAGCCCGGCAAAACCGTGTCCCGGCCCCAAGACAAAGAGCATCTCGGCCTGGTGTTTTTTGATGAGGTAATTCAAGTTGGCATAGATAAAATTGACTCCGGGCGACGTTCCCCAGTGTCCCAGGAGCCGCGGCTTAATATCTTCAAACTTAAGTTTTTGCTCGAGCAAAAAATTATCTTTTAGGAAAATTTGGGCCGCGGAAATGTAGTTCGCCGCCCGCACGTATTTTTCGATCGTTTTGATTGGAGTATCCATCTAATTCAGAATAGCAAAGGTACCTTCTTCCAGGTTCTGGTGGTCCATTCCCGGAATCCCATTCCCTCGAATTCGTGAATGGGCACCCCGTTTTTTTCGATCGCCCCGCGGTATTGCACCAATTGCTCCGATACAACGACCTTAGGTAACAGCGATGAAAATTTTAGGCCAAGGATGTCATTTTGAATGAGGCGGGAAGAAAATCTGACCACGTAATCCTTGTCCCGAAAAGTAAAGCTGCTCCGGCTTGGCATGCGCAGGCCCGTATTTTTGTCTTTGACCCATTCGGTATGTTCGACATGGCACTGGGCGTCTTCTAAAGCCATGGTGCGATTTCCCGCCGAGAAAAAGAAATACGCCTTTTTGATTTTTCTAATCCCGTACAACATTCCAAATGTGAATGACAACTTCTCATCATTACATTGACCCCATTCCCATCTTGAAGAGAGGGGGATCATTTCGCCCCAGTTGGTATCGGTGTAGCCTAAGCCGTTTATGCGAAACACTTCTTTGCCTTTCCTGATCTCTCCCGACACTTTAGCTCCCGGCATTTCAACGAGCCAATTCGCCCGCTCCCATCGCAAAAAACCGGCGTTGAGGTTCTGGAAACCCTCAATCGTGGGAGTTTTTTGTTGATAATCAAGAGTCCACGAAATGTCATCAATGTTGCCGCGAATTTCGTAGAGGTAAGGATTTTTCTCAACAATCTCGGCGCCGTCCATGATGATGTCCGCGGATACGTTATCGCATTGGATTCTGTCTACCGGAATTCGCTTGATCGAACCAAATGAGGCGTTGTTTTTAAATGCCCGGATAAGCAACCGCCCCCCGCTGATGCTCGTTTGTTTCTCGGGGCTTAAGATGTAGTAAACAATATATCCTGCCAGACCGGGTTGCGTAAAATTAAAGTATTTCCACTCCGCGAAGTACTTGTCGTGTTTTCCGTCCCGATAGTCGAGATAGTGCCAGCAGTCGAGGTGGGGCCCGCCTTGAGATGCTTGTTTTGTTGAGCGTGCCATATTTCTATTCTGGTCGGGGCGGCGGGAATTGGTATATCGCCAGCACTCACTGGCGTTATCCCGCAAGATGCGGGATTCACTCCTCTCGCACCGAATTTTGGTCGGGGTGCGGGGAATTGAACCCCGTACCTCTCGCACCCCATGCGAGCGGTCTACCGATGACCTACACCCCGAAAACTTCGTTTTCGGGGTGCTAGAACCGCATTGGCGGTCGTCCACCCCGAAGAAGCTTCCTCAATTCTATCCTCTCTCCCTTGAATTTTCCACTTTCCTAGATATACTTAAATAACAAAATCCAGGAAGGAGAGAACGATGCCCTCTGATAGTGCCCCCAAGATTTACGTTGGGGACGGTTCCGTCCTTCATTCCCAAGAGCGGTTGGAGCCTGGGGTTGAGTTTGCGGTGATTGTCTGCGGGGAATCCAACCTCCAGCTTTCGGAGTCGGTAATGCTGATGCACTCCGATAGAGGGGAGAGCTTCCTCTCGATGGTAGTTCAGCGGGACGTTTACGCGCTGGCGGACATTCCCGAGGAAGACGTGAAGGCGGTCGGGTTTCCGGATCTCTTCCGATTGGCCGAGTCTTTGCGCCACCGCCATCCGGAGCTCACCTGGCACGATAAAGCCACGGTGCTGCGCCTCTTCGTCTTTGAAGGATACTGGGAATGAAGCCCGTCCTCCTGGTTGTCCTCCAGTGTCCTTGGCGAAAGGGGCCTTTGGCGAACGGTTGGAACTCCCGGGTGTGGGTCAAGATGCTTTGGCTGTCTCACACGGGGAAACGGCTGCGGGAAGCGTTGCCGCTTGAGTTCTACGAGGTGAAGGTTTGCAATGCGAACCCCTCACTTGCCGATTCTCCCGATGGGGTTTTTCCGCCCGACTTGAGGCATTTGAGGCGGGTGTTGGGGCGAGTACAGCCGGATGTGGTTCTGGCTTGTGGCAAGGTTGCGCAGGGAGCAATCGCGCAAATCGCTCCGGCCATCACCACAGTGGAGATGAGTCACCCGGCCCACCGCTTGCTCTCCAAGCAGACGACCGCGGAGATCAAAGCGCGGTTGGTGGCTCTGGCGATTGAAACGTTTTAGGCGCTGAATGCGAATTCGGCGCCTTTTTCTTTTGCGTCAGCAAAAACTAGCGAACACTAGTGAACGTCCTTTTTGCGAAGCAAAAATCTAGGTTCGCGAGAGCGACCCGTCCAACTGTACCTAATATAGTATACTATAATAAGCATGGGTTACTTTTGAGCGAAGCGAAAAAGATAGGTTCGCGCCGTGCCTGCCGGCAGGCAGGAAGCGAGCCGTCCTTTTTCTTGCTTTTTTCTCCTAAAGGAATTACCATCAAAAGGATGCCAAAAGCCTCTTCTAAAGAAACCGAAACTCCCTCTTCCGGAAAAACCCGAGCGTTGGAATCGGCGATCGAGCAGATTGAAAAGTCCTTTGGGCGTGGTTCGATTATGAAACTAGGGGAGCAGATCGCCTCCCACGCCGGTAGAGTCGCGGCAATTTCCACCGGTTCCTTGGGTTTGGATATTGCCCTGGGGATTGGAGGGGTTCCCAAAGGGCGAGTAACGGAGATCTTTGGCCCTGAAGCATCCGGAAAGACGACCCTCGTCTTAAACATCATCGCCCAGGTTCAAAAGAGCGGCGGAACCGCCGCTTTTATTGACGCCGAGCACGCTTTGGACCCGGATTATTCGAAGAAGTTGGGAGTTAACGTGGATGAGCTGCTGCTCTCCCAGCCGGATACCGGCGAACAGGCTCTGCAGATTGCCGAAACCCTGGTCCGTTCCGGGGCCGTGGATCTGGTCGCGATCGACTCCGTGGCGGCGCTTACTCCGCAAGCTGAGATCGAGGGGGAGATGGGGGAACAGCACATCGGCCGGCAGGCCCGGTTAATGTCCCAGGCGCTCCGCAAACTGGCCGGAATTATCTCTAAAACAAATTGCACGATGGTTTTCACCAACCAGATCCGGCAAAAGATCGGGGTGCTCTTTGGCAACCCGGAAACGACTCCGGGGGGACTAGCGCTGAAGTTTTATTCTTCGGTGAGATTGGATATCCGCCGGATTGCCACTCTCAAGAAAGGGGAAGAAGCGGTCGGTTCGCGCGTGCGGGTGAAAGTGGTCAAAAATAAAGTTGCTCCTCCTTTTCGCCAGGCCGAATTCGATCTGATCTTTAACGAGGGGATTGACCGGTTTGGGGAGTTGGTTGATTGGGGCGAAAAGCTGGAAGTTCTTTCCAAATCCGGGACCTGGTACGAGTTTAAAGGCAAAAAACTGGGGCAGGGACGCGATGCCACCCGCGATATGTTCGTAAAGGATCCCAAGCTGAGCGCTCAAGTCGAGGAAGCAATTCGGGAAAAAATGTAAAATTAGAAAGAAGGATGGGTAAAAATGGACGGGCGCAGAAACGCCCTAGCATTTTGGTAAACCAAAATGAAAGACAACAAAACCAAAGACCCTTCGGAAAATCCGGATTCTCCGGATAATCTCTCCGTTGAACAACTAAAAGAAAAATATCTGAAGGAGCTTGAAAAGGTTGCGTCCTTGTCGCGGGAAGACGCGCGCAAAATCCTTACTAAGGAGTTAGAACAGGAAATGGAGAATGAAAAAGCGCGCCGGATGGCCGAGGCGGAGGAACAGATTAAGATGGCGACAGAAGATCGCGCGCGCGATATTCTGGTATCCGCGATGGAACACGCCGCGACCTCCTACGTGGCGGAATTCACGGTTTCGGTGGTGGAGCTCCCTTCGGAGGAATGGAAGGGAAAAATTATCGGCAAAGAGGGGAGAAACGTGCGGGCTTTCGAGCGGGCCACCGGGGTTGAGCTGGATCTCGAGGAGGCTCCTAAGGCAGTGCGGATTTCTTCATTTGATCCAGTGCGCCGCCACATCGCCCGGCTTTCTTTGGAACGGTTAATCAGAGAAGATCGATTCCAGCCGGAAAGCATTGAGAGCACCGTGGAAAAGGTTAAAGGAGAAATTGACCAGGAAATAAAGAGAGAAGGGGAGAGTATTGCGCTGGAAGCCGGTCTTGGCGGGTTGCCGGCGGGAATCATCGAACTTCTCGGCCGATTTAAGTTCCGGACTTCTTACGGCCAGAACTTGGCCAAGCACTCTTTAGAAATGGTTAAGCTGGCGGGGTATTTGGCGGCCGAAGTAGGGGCGGATGTGGAACTGACGAAAGCGGCAGCGCTCTTTCACGACATCGGCAAGGTAGCGACGTCCGAATCCGGCGAGCCCCACGATGTCCTAACCCGAAAAATCCTGGAACGCTTCGGATTCCCTGAAAAATTGGTCAACGCGGCCGCCTCCCATCACGATCGGGAGGAAAAGAAATCGGTCGAGGCGGAATTGGTTTACATCGCCGATGCCATTTCCGGTTCCCGCCCCGGGGCCCGCTATGAAGATATCGAGGGCTACGTTAAGCGGATCACCGATTTGGAAAAGATCGCTAAAGATTTCTCGGGGGTGGAAGACGCCTATGCGATTTCGGCCGGCCGGGAGCTGCGCGTGATCGTAAAGGCCGGGGAAATTTCCGATGAGCGGGCGGCGCAGTTGGCCCAGGAAGTGGGCAAGCGGGTTAAAGAGCAGATGGTTACTCCCGGAGGGGTAAAGGTTGTGGTGATTCGCGAATCGCGGTTTGAATCTCAGGTTTAATGCGTATTCTTTTTATCGGCGATATCGTCGGCAAACTCGGCAGATCTGCGGTTGCCCAAGTTCTTCCTGATCTTAAGCAAAAAGAAGAGATCGATTTTGTCGTAGCCAACGCCGAAAATGTCACCCACGGCCGGGGAGCCAAAATAGAACACCTGCGTGAACTTCAACAGGCGGGAGTTAATCTCTTCACCTCCGGCGATCACATCTTTTACCTCGATCCGGACGAACCCTTTTCCGATCCTGCCATTCCCGTACTTCGCCCCGCTAATTTGCCCGAGGGAACTCCCGGAGATGGTTGGCGGATTTTTGAAGCGGGCGGGCAGAAGATCGCCGTTATTAACCTACTAGGTTGGGAGTTTTTGGGGGAGCGCTTGGCGGAGGATAATCGGAATTCCTGGCTTAAGGGGAAGGTGGAGAATCCGTTCCATACCGCCGAGAGATTGTTGAAAGAGGTTTCGGCGGATTTAGTTTTCGTGGATTTTCACGCCGAGCTAACGAGCGAAAAGCGGGCGATGGGATTCTTCCTAGACGGCCGGGTGGCCGCCGTTTTGGGGACGCACACTCACGTTCCCACTGCCGATACTGAGATTCTGCCCAAAGGAACGGGATACGTCTCCGATATCGGAATGACGGGGTCGCGGGATTCCGTCCTGGGGGTTGAGCCCGCCGTAATTATTGATCGCCTTAAAGATGGTTCGGCCGAGCCGTTTGAGTGGGTTGAAAAGGGTCCGGCGGTTTTTCGTTCGGTACTTATTGAGATAGGTAAGGGAAATAGTGTAAAAAGAATCATGAGAATGGATTCGGAGGTGAATTATCAATGAATAAAACCGCAGTTATCCATGACGTATCCAAAGAAATCGGTCTGCCTTTTGCCCGCACCGAGCGGATTGTGAACGCTTTCTTGGGTGTAGTTGGGCGCGGTTTGGCAAACGGGGAGAGGGTCACGATCACCGGGTTTGGGACTTTCGAGGTTAGGAAAAGAAAGGCGCGCTTGGGGAGGGTTCCGCGCACCGGACAGAGGGTTACGATCCCCGAGCACCTTACCCCCGCCTTTATTGCGGGGGTGGGTTTGAAGAAAACGATCGAGGGAAAGTGATTGTAGTTTCTTTTGCTAAACTGATTTGAAAATGAATCGACACTACGAGATTACGCCGAGGACAATTATTATTGGTATCGCTTTATTAGCGGCAATTTGGATTCTTATTCAGATCAGGTTGGTCGTAATCTCGGTTTTTATCGCTTTAATTTTGGGATTAGCGCTTGATCCGATGGTGACTAGGCTCAAGCGGCTGCATCTGCCTCGCCCGGTGGGGGTGTTTTTGGTTTTTTTCCTGTTTTTGGCAGCAGTGCTCGGGCTGACCGCGTACGGGTTCACTCCCTTGGTAAATGAGACGGGCAAGTTTATCGTTAATCTTCCGCAGTTTCTGAGACCGGTCTTGGATAGTTTGGGGCCAATTCCTTTCGCCAGCGAGCTTCAACAGCAATTGGCTTCGCAGGCGACCCTGCTTTCGGCGAACATCCTTACGATCGCGGGTTCGATCGTTTCCAATATTATCTTTCTCTTAACGGTTCTTTTCCTTACATTTTATTTCCTGCTTGATTGGGAAAACCTTAAGAATCGTCTGGTGAAGATGCTAGACCACCGTTCCCGGACACGGTTCCAGGGAATTATCGAATCGATGGAAAAGAATCTGGGTGGTTGGCTGCGCGGTCAACTCCTCCTTATGGTGGTGGTGGGAGTTTTGGTCTACTTGGGTCTTTTCGCATTGGGAGTGGAATACGCGCTTCCTTTGGCAGTAATTGCCGGACTCTTTGAGGTTATTCCTACGATCGGTCCGGTTCTCTCCGCGGTTCCGGCTCTTCTGGTTGGGTTTGCCACTTCCTTCGGTTTGGGAATTTGGGTTTTGGTTCTTTACGTGGTCGTTCAGCAATTGGAGAATTCGTTGATTGTCCCCAACGTAATGGGGAGAGCGGTGGGTTTCTCCCCGCTGACAACGCTGCTTATCGTTTTCGCCGGCGCCCAGCTTTTCGGCATCGGGGGAGCAGTGCTTTCGATTCCGGTGGCCATCCTCCTGAACATTCTTGCTCATGATCTCCTGTCTTGGAACCACTCCCGTCGCTAAAATCCCATTTTTGGGCTAATTCCGTGTTAAAATAAAGAGGCGCTGGAAGCTCAGGCGATCGCTCGCCTTAATAAGCGAGAGGAAAGTCCTGACTCCTTAGAGCAAGGGTTGGGCCGCAAGGTCCGACGGGTAACTGCTGGTGATTCCGCCCCGAAAGAGGCGGGAGACAGATTCGGAATTAACCGGATCTGAGAGCAACAGAGACGAGCTTTTGCCTAAACCGCAAGGCATGGTAGAAGAGTGAAACGGGCAATCCCACCTGGAGCAATCCACGAACGCACCTTAGGCTGCTCGCCGATGCTTTTGATGACAATTTTTGGCCAACAAGAGCGGGGTGCAAAGATGGAGCATAGAGAGATGGTCGCATAAACAGAATCAGGCTTATGAGCCTCCAGCGCCAAAACCATTTTCTTCCCATATTTAATTTTCGGTGATATAATCCTGCCAAATGCTGGCAAAAATTACCTCGGTGGCTACGGTCGGCCTGAACGCAATTCCCATTAAGATTGAGGTAGATATTGAGAAGCGCGGTTTTCCCGCCTTTACGATTGTAGGGTTGCCTGATAAAGCGGTCGAAGAAAGCCGCGAACGGGTTCGTTCGGCGATCGTTAATACCAAGGCCGATTTTCCCAACTACCGAATAACCGTTAATCTCGCCCCCGCGGACCTGAAAAAGGAAGGTTCCTACTATGATTTACCCATCGCCTTGGGAATTCTCATCGCCTCCGGCCAGCTTGAAGTAGGATCGGATGAAATTTTGGTTTTAGGGGAGCTTTCATTGGATGGTTCGCTTCGTCACACTCCCGGAGTTTTGCCGGCCGCACTTCTCGCGAAAGAGGAAGGGATTCGTCAGATCTTTTTACCGGCGTCCAACGCGGCTGAGGCCTCGGTCGTGCACGGGGTTCAGGTTTTTCCCGTGGCAACCCTCTACGATTTGATTCAGCATTTTCTGGGGTTAAAAATAATTGATCACGCCGAAACCGCTGAAATATCGGATTTGATCGGTGAGGAGGAAGCGGAGTTTGATTTTTCGGATATTCTCGGTCAAGAGCATGCGAAGCGCGCTTTCGAGATTGCGGCGGCTGGGGGACACAACCTTCGCATGTCTGGTCCCCCGGGAGCCGGAAAGACACTTTTGGCACGTTCCCTCCCTTCAATTCTTCCCCAACTTACTCCGGACGAAGCGCTCGAAGTGACCAAGATTTACTCGATTTCAGGAAATCTTCCTCCCGGCGAGGCGTTGGTGAAGCGACGTCCTTTCCGTTCCCCTCACCACACCACTTCCCGAATTGGCTTAATCGGGGGAGGAACGCGCCCATCTCCTGGAGAAATCTCTCTTTCCCACCGTGGAATTCTTTTTTTGGACGAGTTTCCGGAATTTCCCCGCCACGTTTTAGAGGCGCTTCGCCAGCCGTTGGAAGACGGAGTGGTCACGGTTTCGCGCGCTGCCGGAACGATTACTTTTCCGGCGAAGTTCTTACTGGTGACGGCGGAGAACCCCTGTCCATGCGGATACTTAGGAGACCCCCGGCGGAACTGCACCTGTACCGCTCACCAGATTGTCCAATACAAGAAGAAAATCTCCGGTCCTATCCTGGATCGGATCGACCTCCATGTAGAAGTACCGGCGGTTAAGACGGAGAAACTGATCCAAGAAACTGGTGATCAGCGAGGAGAGTCCAGCCGGGATATTCGGCGGAGAGTTCAGGCCGCTCGGGATCTTCAGCTTGCTCGCTACAAAGGAAAGAAGATCTACAGCAATGGTGAGCTTTCCTCCAAAGAGGTTCAGTTTTTTTGTCAAGCAACTCAAGAATCCCAAACCTTGATTCGGCAGGCGGTTTCCCAAATGGCCCTTTCCGCCCGGGCCTACCACAAAGTTTTGAAGGTTGCCCGAACAATTGCGGATCTCGGGGGGATTTCCGAGATTCTTCCGGAACACGTTGCTGAAGCTCTCCAATATCGGCCTAGAGAGGAACTTTAGAGGAACGGGATTTGGTTGCGCAGCAGGTATAAAGCGGCGATCACCGCCAGCGCGGCGATTGCCAGAACTGCGGTTTTAAGTAGATCGGTTTTGATGAACTTGGGGTCCACGCGCTGGATTCCGGCTTTTTCCAAACTCTTGGGCAGCGGCTTTTCTTCAAATCTGCCTTCGGGAATTGGCTCCCTCACCGCTTCTTGACGAATGGTGTAGTTTAGCCCACTCTTTTGAGCCTTGAGTACTTCGATCTCGCGCCGGAGGCGGGAGAGTTCTTTTTCTTGGCGGGTCTTTTTAGCCACATCTAGAGTTTAGGAGAACGAACACGAACTTGCAACCCTTAACTCCGGATTGTTATATTGAGTAATGATATTGCGCGAACGATTGAGTAAATCTTTATCCGGTTTCGTTCGCTTCCTGAGAACCCATCGGCGCGGGATTTTTCTGACCGCATGGTTCCTTTTTGTTTTTGCCGCCGGCGGCGGATATGTTTACCTCGCTCAGTACTTTTCTCTCCCGATTATTAATCCTCTGGGAAGTTCCGATAACGAACCCGTGATTACTCTTGCTGACCCAATGATAAAAGAAACGGTTCAGCCGATCAGCGGAACTTTTTACTCGGAAAAAGAGGCCGAATCTTGGCAAGGCAACCGGCCGCTCGCGGTGATGATCGACAACCATGTGCTTGCCCGCCCCTACCATTACGGTTTGCAGAAGGCCGATTTGATCTACGAGGCCGTGGCGGAAGGTGGCATCACCCGCTTTCTGGCGGTTTTTCACGGCCAAAACGTGGACAAGATCGGACCGGTACGGTCCGCGCGCGTTTACTACATTACCTGGGCATTGGAGTTTCCCGCTTACTACGCCCACGTCGGCGGAGCTTCCACTATTGGCTCGCCGGCTAATATTCACACCTACATTGCGGCGCACGGGGTTTTGGACCTGGACCAATTTCGGCTCGGTGCTTCTACTTTCACCTTTGGGGGGAATGTTCTTTACAACGGGGGGATGGTGCTTTCCCACATCAACTACACTTCGACGAAGAAGCTTTGGAAAGCCGGTGAAGCGTTGTACCCGGGAACGAACAAGCTGCCAAATTTTTCCAAATGGAAATTCAAGGCGGACGCGCCTTACGATCTAAGGTCGGCTACGCAGAAGATTCCCTTTAGTTTTTGGGGTTATCCCGAGGCCTACAAAGGCGAATGGCGCTATGATCGAACCACGAATTCTTACCTCAGATTTCAAGGAGGAGCGAAGCACCTTGACCAGGCGACCAAGAAGCAGCTCTCCGCCAAAAACGTGGTCCTGGCACACATGACCGATAATCCCGCTGGGGATGGGACGGGCCACCGGCTTTACACGACCACGGGTCAGGGGAATGCCGAGATCTATCTTGACGGAGTCAAAATTTTGGCGACTTGGAAGCGTTCCTCCCTTTCCTCGCGGATGAAGTTTTACAAGCGCGGGACGAGCACGGAAATCAGCTTCAATCGGGGCTTAACTTGGATTGAAGTGATTCCTAAATAAATGGACGCCCGCCTAAAGCGGGCTAGCAATTTTTAAGAAAAATTGAAAGGGGGTGAAGATACATGGCTTTGATTAAACCTGGCCGAAAACTGACAAGATCATCACGACGGACAAGATCCGGAGGATCGCGAGGTTTATCCTCGGCCACCGGGGCGTTGAAGAAATTGTTTGTCTCGCAGGTGCGGGTTGATATCCTGAAACTATTTTTGCTGCGACCGGCGGTTTCCTATCACGTGCGCGAGATCACGCGGCAGGTGGGTACCGAAATCAACGCGGTGCGGAGGGAATTGGCAAATCTGAAGGGGTTGGGGGTGCTGCAGTCTAACGCCCAGAAAAACCGAATTTACTACCAATTGCGTCACGACTTTCCTCTTTTGGGAGAGGTCTTGGGTTTGTTAGTGAAAGAGGAAGGTATTGGAAAAGCGTTGTTAGGCAGGAACAGCAGCGAAGTTAAATTCGCTTTTGTTTCGATCCCGTTCCTCTTGGGAAGGACCGCCGGCACCGAGGATATCGATATCTTGGTAGTTGGTCGAATTCCGCTCAAGAAAATTTCCGGTGTGGTGAAAGAGGAAGAGAAGCACCGGGGAAACGAGATCAATTACGCCGTTCTTTCCGAAAGAGAATTCGGAGAGCTAAAGAAGCGGCGGGATCCGTTGATTATCAACGCGCTCCTTCAGCCAAAGGTTGTGCTGACGGCGGGATCGGAGAACTATCTTTCCCTCTGAGCAAGGCGAAGAGATAGGTTCGGCGAAGCCGGGCCGTTCATTCCTTCGGAATGCTAGAGCTCGCATCGCGAGCCGTCCTCTAAGGAAGTTTTAGTCTGATATTATTGGAGCGATGGCGAAAAAGATTATCCAAACCGGAAATTCCGCGGCGGTGACCTTGCCCTCGGAATTCCTTAAGGTTTTAAACATCAAAGTTGGTGATCCTGTAGAAGTAACGGTGAACTACGTCAAAGGGGAGATCGTTTTCCGTTTCCCGTCTGCCCGGCAACTTCCCTTGGCGGTTGAAAGAAATGGACGCGATCGAAGATCGCTAGCATTTTTGAAGGAACAAAAATGAAGTTAACGCCCATTCGTGCCTTTATCTTAATTATTTTTCTGGCTGTTCTGGCGGCAATCCCGGCTACCGGGGGATTCCTTTGGAAAGGGAAGGGGGAGATCCGCCTTTTAAATCGGAGCTTTCCCTATGACTTTACTCTGCGCCGGGGATTGGATTTGCAGGGCGGTCTGCAGCTGGTTCTAGAAGCGGATATGTCCGATGTTTCTTCGGCGGATCGTCCCCAGGCCCTGGATAGTGCCCGGGCGGTGGTCGAGAGGAGAGTCGACTTTCTGGGCGTAGCAGAACCGACGGTTCAGACTTCCCGTTTGGGGGAATCCTACCGGATAATTGTGGAGCTTCCCGGCGTTACCAATCCCGAAGAAGCGCTGGCTCTTCTCGGCGCGACGGCCCAGCTCGATTTTCGGGAAGGAGAAAAGCTGGTCCCGACCGGGCTGACCGGTAGGGATTTGGCGAGATCAACTTTGGAATTTGATAGTACGACCGGAAATCCCCAGATCGGTTTAACTTTTACTACCGAAGGAGCGCAGAAGTTTGAGGAGATTACCGCTCGCAATGTGGGCAAGCCTCTGGCAATCTTTCTGGACGAGGAGATCCTCTCGGCCCCCACTGTCCAGGGGAGAATTTCTGGAGGTAACGCGGTGATAACTGGCGAATTTACCTTGGCGGAAGCGCGCCGTTTTGTGACCCAGCTGAATGCCGGAGCGCTCCCAACCCCGATTTCGGTATTAGAGAGACGGCAGATCGGTCCTACTCTGGGGGTTCAGGAGCTCCAAAAAAGCGTCGTGGCCGGTTTGATCGGATTGGCGTTGGTAGTTCTTTTCATGATTGGAAACTACGGCCGGTTGGGTATTTTGGCGACCGCCGCGCTCGCGATTTACGGCACATTGACGATGGCGGTCTACAAGTTGGTTCCGGTCACCCTGACCCTTTCGGGAATTGCGGGATTTATTCTTTCGGTGGGAATGGCGGTGGACGCAAACGTTCTGGTTTTTGAGCGGATTAAAGAAGAGCGGCGGTGGGGCAAAGAGCTTAAGACGGCAATGGAATTAGGTTTCGGCCGGGCGTGGGATTCGATTCGAGATGCAAACTTTGCGACGCTGGCGACCGTTTCTATTTTGTTCAACCCATTCAACTGGTCTTTTCTGGTGACTTCGGGGATGGTTCGCGGGTTTGCCTTGACCTTAGGTTTGGGTGTCCTTCTCTCGCTTTTTACGGGTGTCTTGGTGACCAGAACGCTCGTGCGGGTTTTCTATCGCTAAAATGCTTAAGTTTATGCGCTTGAAATGGTTGTACTTTATGATTTCTCTCGCTGTGATTCTGCCGGGAGTTTTTTCTCTGGTCTTTTTCGGCCTGCGGCCTTCGATCGATTTCACCGGAGGTACGCTCTGGGAAATTCAAGTTTCAAGTGAAAAGTTCTCGCTGGCAAGCACGGCGGTTCGGAATGTATTCGAAGCCAAGAATTTGCCGGCGGAGGTTCAGACATCGGAATCGGATCGGCTGCTGATTAAAACCACTTCGATTGATGCGCCGCAGAAACAGTCTCTCGCGACGGCTTTGAAGAACGAGCTCGGAGATTTCACGGAGATTCGTTTTGAAACTTTAGGCCCGCGCTTGGGAGCGGAGCTTCTTCGCAAAGCGGCGCTGGCGGTCATTTTAGCCACCCTGGCGATCCTGTTTTACGTGGCTTACCGCTTTAAGAATTTTGCTTTTGGGGCGACCGCGATTTTGGCGATGTTTCACGATACTCTGGTTTTGTTTGGGGTATTTTCTTTGCTTGGTTATTTTGCCGGGGTGGAAGTGGGAACCCTCTTTGTGACTGCGGTTCTAACTACCCTCTCTTTTTCGGTGCACGACACGATCGTGGTTTTTGACCGAATTAGAGAGATTCGCCGGAAGGCCGACTTGGATCTTGAGGAAGCCGTGGATCAGGCGGTGGGGGAGACGCTGGTCCGTTCGCTTAACAATTCCCTTACGATTGTTTTTATGCTCTTAGCGCTTTTTGCCATCGGTGGGGAAACCTTGCGGTGGTTCGTTTTGGCGCTTTTGGTCGGGACGATTTCGGGAACCTATTCCTCTACCTTCAACGCGGCCCCGCTCCTGGTGGTTTGGCGCAAACTGTCGGTAAAGCACGGTTGGCGAGGCATCCTCCGGTTTCATTAATGGACGGCTCGCGATTCGAGCTTTAGCATTCCGAAGGAATGAACGGCCGGAGAAACGACCTAGCATTTTTTCCGAAACAAAAATGGACGCGATCAAAGGATCGCCAACATTTTGAAGAAACAAAATGAAAAAGCGATGGGAAGTAACTAGTGATCAGGAGCCAGAGAACAGCGATCAGTTAATTGAGGTCCTTCTTAAGAATCGGGGGATCACCGATGCGAACCGGTTTTTTAATCCGCCCGCACCCCGAGAACTTTTAACCGGAACTAAATCATTTTTTCCAGATTTGAAGACCGATCAGCTGAATAAAGCGGTCAAGCGCATTCGATCTGCGATTGAGAATAAGGAAAAGATCGTGGTTTGGGGCGACTACGATGTGGATGGAGTTTGTGCGACCGCGGTGCTTTGGCAGACGCTTTACGGTTTAGGGGCTCAGGTTCTTCCCCACATCCCCGATCGTTTCGGAGAAGGGTATGGGTTGAACGAAAACATGATCCGCAAGCTGGGAGAAGAGGGAAATCGGCTCATTATTACCGTTGATTCCGGGATAACGGCGATCAAGGAAGCGCAGGCGGCGCGGGAAATTGGAATTGATTTAATTATTACCGACCACCACCTCAAGCCCAAAAAACTGCCCGAAGCTCATGCCATTGTCCATACCACCGCTCTTTGCGGAACCGGAATCGCTTGGCTGGTGGCATCCAAACTAATTTCTAAGCCCTCTTCCTTAGATTCCAGCTTGGACTTGGTCGCGATTGCGACGGTAGCGGATCTTCAACCGCTTTTGGGTGCCAACCGGTCTTTGGTAAAAGAAGGATTCAAGGTTTTGAACAAGCTGGATCGCCCGGGATTAGCCGCTTTGGTGGAAGTGGCCGGGCTAAGACCTGGAAATTTGGGAAGCTACGCCGCCGGTTGGGTTCTGGGGCCGCGGATTAATGCGGTCGGCCGGGTTCGTCAAGGGATTGAAGCCCTTCGGCTTCTTTGCACTCCTAACCTGACTCAAGCCCGCAGTCTGGCCCATATACTCAATCTCGCCAATGCCGAGAGGCAGGCCTTAACCCTGCACACCTTCGATCACGCTAAAGGATTGGTGGAAGACGATGATGATTTGATTGTGATTTTTCACGACAGCTGGCACGAGGGAATTATCGGTTTGGTGGCGGGCCGAGTGGTCGAGGAATACGGTCGTCCGGCGATCGTGATTTCTAAGGGCAAAGAGTTCTCCAAGGGTTCTGCCCGTTCGGTGAACGGATTGAACATTGTGGAAATTCTGCGCGCCGAGAGCGATCTTTTGGAGGACGTTGGAGGACACACGGCCGCCGCCGGTTTCACGATCAAGACGGCTCATTTGAAGAAATTCGTTGAAAGTATCCGCCGTCATACCCATTCCTTGCTTGCCGGTCTCGACCCGCGTCCCGTTTTGAAGATTGATTTGCCGCTGCCGATTGATCGGATCGATGCCAAGCTTGTGGCAGAGCTGGAGAAATTTGATCCTCACGGCATCGGCAACCCCGAACCGGTTTTTGTGGATTGGCAGGCCCAGATCTTAGGCAAAAAGAAGGTGGGAAGAGAAAGTCAGCACCTAAAGCTCTCCTTGTATCCGGGATATGATGCCATCTGGTTTCGGGCGAACGAAGTCGAACTCGATCGCGGTCAAACCGTGGCGCTGGCTTACACTCCCGAAATTGAGCGTTGGCAGGGGAAGGAAAAGATTACTCTCCGAATTCGCGACCTTAAGGAAGTCGCCTCTTGAGTCGTTTAAGTTAATCTACCTTTAGCGAAGCTAAAGCTAGGTTCGCGAAGCAAGCCGTCATTTGAAATGTTGACATTAGAAAGTTTGTTGGATAAACACCGGCGGTACGAGAAGGAACCTGATCTGGATCTCATTCGCCACGCCTACGCTTTCGCCGAGGTTGCCCATTTGGGAAAAAAGCGCCTTAACGGCGAAGAAGAAATCACCCACCTTCTCGAGGTGGCCGGCTGCCTCGTCGACTATCACACCGATTCGGTTACCCTGGCGGCGGCGCTTCTCCATGACATTTTGGAGGAGAGTGAGGTTGACCACGAAATGCTCGAGAAAGAATTTGGTGAAGAGATCACTTCGTTGGTGGACGGTTTGACGGTGGTTCGGACGGCCAGCGGCCGCTTGGAGGCGGGCAAGAGCAAGAACTGGGAAAACTTGCGCCATCTAATCCTGGCTTCGATCCATGACCCTCGGGTTTTGGTGGTCCGCTTGGCGGATAAGATTCACAACTTGCGTACCTCGTCGGTTTTAACGGCGGAAGAGCGCGGGGTATCCGCTCAGAAAGTTTTTGATATCTGGGCGCCGCTGGCGGAAATCCTGGGTCTTTACCGATTCAAGTCCGAGATGGAAGATTTGGCGTTTGAGATTTTGCATCCCCAGGATTTCAAGAAGATCAAAAGTGTGGTGCGGTTGGAAAGCGAAAAGATTGCTCAGGTTGTCGATTCGGTTTCCGAGAAGCTTTCCGCTGAGCTTGATCGCCAAAATATTCCTGCGGAAATTACCAGTCGGACAAAACATCTCTTTGGGGTTTATCGGAAGATGCCTCGGTATGAAAGCCACGCCGGAGGGAAGATGTTTGACGTTTTGGGGCTTCGGGTAGTTACCGATAAAGTGGAGAATTGCTACCGAACTCTGGATTTGGCTCGAAAATTTTGGAAGGAAGTACCGGAGTTTTTTGACGATTACGTTGCCCACCCTAAACCTAACGGATACCAATCCATTCACGCGGTTTTCGAAGTGGACGGTCAAATGATAGAAATTCAAATTCGGACCAAAGAGATGCACGAGATGGCCGAATACGGATTGGCGGCCCACTCGGTTTATAAAGAGAAGGGGGATCGGCACATCGCCGCCGCCGAAAGAATAAGACTGGTGGAATCGCTTTTGGCGTGGGGTAAAGGTCAGGAGCTGGATCTCTTTCCAGATCAGGTCTTCGTTTTTACCCCCAAAGGGGACGTCAAGGTTTTGCCCAAAGGGGCAACTCCGGTGGATTTTGCTTTTGATGTGCATACCCAGATCGGCCGGGAATGCGCCGGTGCCAGAGCCAACGGCAAGGCGGTCTCCCTGGATTACCCGCTCAAAACCGGCGAAGTTGTTGAGATCATTACGGCCAAAGGTCGGCGACCTTCTTCGGATTGGCTGCGGTTTGCTAAAACCGGACACGCTCGTTCGGAAATTGAGAAAGTGGTGCGCGGATAAGTTATCATAAAAAGTGCTATGGAACGTACTCTGGCGATAGACGCAACCCAAAAAATTGGGGGAAAAATAACCCTTGAGGGTTGGGTTTTTAATCGCCGCGACCATGGGAAGCTAATTTTTATTGACCTGTTTGATCGCACTGGCGTTATCCAACTCGTTTGCGGTGAGGATGCTTCAGATCTCAACGTTCAGGATGTCATTACTGTTGAGGGAGAGGTTAAGGAACGAGGAGAGAAGAATATCAATCCTAAACTTCCAACCGGAAAAGTCGAAGTAAAAGTTTCCAAAATTAATGTTTTATCCCACGCCCAAGAACTCCCGTTTGATATTACAAAAGAAAATCTTGAGGTTGAACTTCCGACTCTCCTGGATTACCGACCGCTTACCCTCAGGCATCCTAAAGTAAAAGCGATTTTTAAAGTCCAAGAAACAGTGATCGATGCGTTTCGAAAAAATTTGAAGGGTTTAGATTTTACGGAATTTCAGGCTCCCACGATTGTCCCCTCCGTTACCGAGGGGGGAGCGCAGGTCTTTCCGGTCGAATATTACGACAAAAAGGCTTTTTTGGGGCAGAGCCCCCAACTCTACAAACAGATAATGGTGGGCGTTTTTGAAAAAGTCTTCACGGTTACTAAGGCTTTTCGGGCTGAACCTTCGGAGACAACGCGCCATCTTTCCGAATACGTAAGTTTGGATTGCGAGATGGGGTTCTTGGAGAACTGGACCGATCTTTTGGATCTTGCCGAAAAAGTGATCCTGGGAATGTTCAGGGGGCTGGGGGAGCACCGCAAGGAGGAGCTTGATCTCTATTCGGCAACCATTCCGGTTTTCAAGACTCCGTTTCCTCGGTTGAAATTGCGGGAGGCGCAAGAAACCATTTTTAAAGAGACCGGTCGCAATGTGCGCGGAGATCCCGATCTTTCCCCGGAAGATGAAAAGGACATCTGCGAATGGGCAAAGAAGAAACACGGTTCGGAGATGGTTTTTGTCACCCATTTTCCGACCGCTAAGAGACCGTTTTATACCCACCCCGATCCGGAGGACCCCGAATTTACCCTTAGCTTCGATCTCTTAGGAAGGGGACTGGAGTGGGTAACCGGAGGCCAGCGCATTCATAATTATGAACAGCTGGTTGCCAACATCAAGAAGTGGGGTAATGACCCTAAGGACTTTGAACTTTATCTCCAGGCCTTTAAGTACGGGATGCCGCCGCACGGCGGATTTGCGATCGGGGCGGAGCGGGCGACCATGCAGATACTGGGTCTTTCGAATATTCGCGAAGCTAGCCTATTCCCTCGAGATATGAAGAGGGTTGACCGCCGTCTTTGATTACTCTTTGCTAGCGATCGTCAGATCGCGTCTAATCTCCGGAAACCGCTTGGGAATAAGCGACGAATTCGACCTCCTTGTTGCTGGCCGTTTTGGCAACTCCGGAAAAAACATAAATCGGCTGCAGATATTCCTGATGGACGGCGTCGTCGAAGTACGCCAAAGTTACGGAATTGATTTGGACGGTGCGGAGGTCCTCGGTTGAGCCGATGTAGGCGGTACCTCGGCCGGATTTAACCTCCTCCCAAGCGCTCGTCATGTCCCTAAGCGGATACGTTTCAATCCGGATTTTATTGATCTCGGCTTCTTGGGCATTATAGACGATCCCCAGGATGTTGTTTATTTCCGGTTTAAGTTCCGTAGTCACCCAAATTTGAATGAGTCCCGCCTTGGGATTGGCAGTCACAATCGGATAGTTCTGGTCTCCGACTTCGGTTAGGGAGCGTAAGAAATTTACTTCAGTGAGATGCGCTTCCGAAAGAGAACCAGCAATGGAAGTCCCTTGCGAATTAGCGATCATAAAGGAGGTGGTTTGGTTGCCGACTTCAAAACCGAATTTGTGCAAACCAAGGCGGGATAAGATATTTTGCGCTTCCTGAACCGCTTCCGGGCTGGAGGGCGCCGATCCTCTAGGGATGGAACTAATGCGGGCGAATGAAGTAGTCAGGGTAAAGTTTTGGGTAGTGACGTTTACGGTAAGAGTGCGGTCGTCGGTGGAATCCTGAAACGTAAGAAATTTTTTGTCCGTACTTAGTTCTCCTTCTCCGCCGAAATCCAGGGCTCGCGCCAGCTCGCGGGCTTTTTGCTCTCCCAAAAGTGTGGGTTGAGTCGGCTGCATTGCGACCACATTGGCCCGGTCATCAAACTGCGGAAGCTGACCCGTCGGGGTCTCTAGAAGGTAGGTTGGATCCCCATTTATTTCCAAGGATGGGAGTCTTAGTTTTGGTAATTTTCCGAACCCAACGGTCGGGGGCGTTTCAGGTGGGGGATTGAGGGTGAGATAGATGTTTACCGCCAGTTTATAGAAGAAATACAAGATAATTGCCGCGACGATTCCTAACGCCAGGTAAACAATGGCCCGGCGGACGAAAGCGGCAAAATCGTAGAGGTTCATCGATCAAGTTTAGCAAAATTCCCATCTTTATTTCGGTAAAATGTTAAGATCTCTTCAGATGGCGGTGAAAAGTCAGATCTCAACTGTCAAAACTCGAATTGCTCCTTCCCCCACCGGCGCGCCTCATGTCGGAACTGCTTACGTGGCCCTTTTCAACTGGGCTTTTGCCCGGCAAAACAAGGGCAAGTTCCTTCTCAGGATTGAGGATACCGATCGAGCCCGTTTTGTGCCTCAGGCTGAGAGCCAAATTTTGGAAGCCCTGAATTGGCTGGGGTTAAGTTGGGATGAGGGTCCCTTTCGCCAATCCGAGCGGCTGCCAATTTATCTTGAGCACGCGGAGGATCTAATCAAAAAAGATCACGCTTACTACTGTTTCTGCAGTGAAACCCGCCTGGAGGATGTGCGTCAAAAGGCGCAGAAAGAAGGCTTACCGCCCCGTTATGATCGGTTCTGCCGCAAGTTAGATCCTAAGATCGCCGCCGGACGGGCCAAAAAAGAAAAATTCGTCGTTCGGCTAAAAGTTCCCGAAGAGGGGACCACCTCCTTTGCCGATTTGATCCGGGGGGAGATCCACTTTGAAAATAAAGTTCTTGATGACCAGGTCCTCATTAAATCCGATGGGTATCCGACTTACCATCTGGCAGTAGTCGTAGACGATCACCAGATGGGGGTAACCCACGTGCTCCGGGGGGAGGAGTGGATTTCCTCTACTCCCAAGCACATCCTTCTTTACCAGGCTTTTGGATGGGATTTGCCGAAGTTTGCTCATTTCCCGGTTTTACGGGAGGCTAGTCGGGCAAAACTCTCCAAACGGCACGGGGCGGTGGGGATTCTGGAGTTCAAGGAGGAAGGTTACCTGCCTGAAGCGCTCTTAAATTTCTTGGCGCTTTTGGGCTGGTCTCACCCGCAGGGGAAGGAGATTTTTTCGCTGGATGATTTTGCGGAGAAATTCGATCTGCGCCGGATCTCGACGACCGCGCCGGTTTTCGATCGAGAAAAGTTGGATTGGATGAATGGGGAATATATTAGGCAGTTAGGCACCAGGCAGTTAGGCATCAGGTTAAAGGAATACCTAAAAGAGTACCGAGGGATGGAAATCGATCCCGATATTTTGGAGAGAATCGCTCCTTTGGTGAGGGAGAGGATTAAGAAATTGGGGGAACTTGAAGCCTTGGCCGGTTTCTTTTTTACGGATGTGGCTTGGACTAAGGAAGAACTTTTGGGAGGAGGGGAGTCGGGAGGATCCGCCTCCGAGAAACTCTCCGCCGCGGCCGAGATTTTGGAGGGTTTTACGGTCTGGGAAACAAAAAAGTTAGAGGAGAAGGTTCGGGGATTGGCTCAAGAAAAGAAGTGGGAGGCGCCGGCGCTTTTTATGCTTTTGAGGGTGGCGGTTACCGGACAAACGGTTTCTCCGCCGCTTTTTGAATGTATGGAAGTTTTGGGTAAAGAGAAGACTGTTAGCCGAATTAAAGGGGCGCTAAAAATTCTCGAAGCCGATTAAGTTGCGGGTTTTTTAATCTCCAGAACTTCACACTCCCCACCCCACCAGGCCTTCCATGCTTTCCCGACCGGCAAGATCGAAAGGAGATAGTAGAGCAGCGTTAAATCTTTGAGAATCGAAGCGATACGCCCCCAAAAGATTATCGATCCGATCTTGGCCGCCGCCCAATTTTTTCCCGTTGGGATAATGAAAGGCGGGTCAAAGGGACGGTGCTCTTTCATCCTTCCCCCTCGGATATCGGCAAGGATATTGTTTGCGGCCACTTTTCCGTCCGCCTCCGCTTTGGAAGCTGTCCAAGGGACTCCCGTGGAGGCGTTGTCTCCAACGGCAAAGATATCTTTGAATCCTTTTACCCTGAGGTACTTGTCGACGACGAGCGCTTTTTTCTTATCCAATGGAAAAACATCGGGGTTGAGGAACCGCGATCCGCGCACCCCTGCGGTCCAGATCAAAACATCATATGGGAGGACCCGGCCCGGGCCAAGAGTGAGCTGATTTTCCTCAACTTTTTGGATCGGGGATGAAGTAATAACTTTTACTCCCAGCAGATTAAGCCGCTTCGCCACGGTCTTGGAGATTATTTCCGGTAATCCTCCCAGAATCCGCGGGCCCGCTTCGACGATCGTTATTTCGATTGGGCAGCCTCGATATCCGGTAAGTTCTCCGGCCACCTCTACTCCGGTGAATCCTCCTCCCCCCACGATTACTTTGAT
>Ga0154864_121_pt8 | contig 48622 bp, 55 predicted proteins | sample Rifle2008BG19ft_FD_105836 | JGI IMG/M metagenome (GOLD analysis project Ga0154864, IMG submission 105836) | candidate division WWE3 bacterium RBG_19FT_COMBO_53_11 | reverse complement strand
GGGAATTAAGAAAAATTATATTGATCAGGGTTTGGTCACGGTTGATCAGATCATGCTGAAATATGCTCCCGTTTCCGTCGCTAACGGGACCGGCTGGAACGAATCGATTAAATGGTTTATGGAGCGGCTTGATAACGCCCAGAATTACCGGGATTAAAAAAAACCGTTGACGATTGTCAACGGTTTGGTCCTTCTACCGTCAGGCGCCAGGCTTCCTTCACGATTTTCCAGAACTCATCCCACGTAGCCCGCCACGGAACGAAGTCGGTGTTCGTTCCGCAGTTCTGGCAGGTCAGGTAGCGGTCTTGGATGTGCCCATGGGGGTAATCCAGCGAGATCCGCTCGCATTTCCTGCACCAAAACAGATAGATCGGCAGATCTTCGGTCCCGCCCTCTCGGTGCTCGTGGCGCAGGTAGTGTTTGCGGCCGTACTTAATCCGCCAGAGCTGAAAGCGGCTCAGGACCGAAATCTCATGCCGCACACGCTTCGCGTTCAAAAAGCGCTTGCCAGCGTCCCTCACGATTCCTCTCCTTTCCGTACCCTCTATTTGACGGCTCGCTTCGCGAACCTAGAAATATCCGCTTAGCGTCTATTTTACCGCCCGCTTCCCTGAAAGCAAGCTAAATCGAAAGCCGGGGGTAGATTTCGATCCGGTAGGTAATCTTCTCTTTTTCGATGTCGGTGGGGCGAAAAAGCACTTTTACCCGGCGGTGGCGTACCTCGATCCAATAGGGCCGGACATCCTTCCTCTTCAGAATGGATCTGATCAGAGGGAGGGTTTCCTCGCGGCAGGCAAAGCTTTCGTCGATGAAGAGTTTGATGATCCAAGATTCGCCGCGGTGTAGGACCACGCAGCGGTATTCGTAATCCTCGTCTTCATTTTCGCGCCAATTGAAGTCGAAGTCGCGAACCGCGCGCATCAGCAGTTTCCGCAATACTTTCCAAATAGGGACAGTCGGGTTGCGGGGGTCACTGAGATCATTGAACTCGGTGTAGACCACCACGCCTTGGCCAAACCAGTCGGTCAGCTTTGGCATCTCTCCCTCCTTCCCGTGGGTTTTAACAGCTTTATTTTGATTTTACATGTTTACAGGGGAGTGTTATTATTAATGTATCCTATAACAGAGGAGGAGATTTGATGAAACGCTCACCGTCATACCGACTGGTTCCTCGAGTGCGGTTGACGCGCAAGGAGCGGATCCTGGCCATCTTGGCGGCGGGTTCGACCCTTGTGGTCTTCTACTTCGCTTACCGAACGGTCAGCTTCCTGCACCTGCCAGGATTCCCGTTCCTGTTCACCATGCCCCTTTGGCTCACGGGCGTGATGCTCGTTCTCGGTAGGTTCTTCGAACGGGTGTTCAAGCTTTAACCATAGCGCTCTGCTATCCCTCAAACCGGGACAGCGGGGCGCTTCTTTTTTGGAGCGCGTGGTAAGATAGTGGAAATCCTATAAAGGAGGGATGGCCGGATGGACCCGAATCTGGCACGTCTTCTGGAAGAAGACCCGATGGGGAAGCTGTTCGCGGCGGCGGAAGAGGCCAGCCGGCCTTTCACCAATCATCTGGCGCAGCAGTACCCTCGGGTTAAGCAGGCACTCGAAGAAGCCCACAATTCTCCTGAGATGCGCGCCAAGCTGAATTTCTCAACCGAAGCGCACATGCGCTTGTCGGCGGCGGCTTTGGGAGTGACCTACGAGGAGCTCAAGGGCTACTTCGACCTGTCTCAATCGATGAAGGAAGGGCTAACGGCCCGGCGGCGGGAAGCGGTTCGCTATTCCACCTTGCGCCGTTCGGGGGCGGCACTCTTGCACCGGGCGCCGGTGATCAAGATCCGGCACGGCAAGCTATTAAATGAGCCGTTTAAGCCCTACATTGTGCTCTTCAGCACCGGCTGGTGCTTCTGGTGCCAGCTGGTCAAGCCGACCTTTGCGCGCCTGGCGTACTTTTTCGACCGGTGCGAGTTGCTCTACTGCAAAGACGAAGAGCTGGCCAAAGCCGAAGGAGTGAGGTTCTTTCCCCAGCTGGTTGCGTATTTTCCGGGCGGCATCAAAGTCCGCAGCGAATGCGGCAACACGACCCGGGAGCTATGGAACAATCTGAACCTACTGATCACGCTGGGGCGAGGGTTTGCCGAGAGGGAAGGGACGCTGGTGTGCTCGGATGGCGAATGCCGGGTCGAATCTGCCGATTGAGATTCAAGGCGCTGGTTACCGTTGAGGTGGACAGCGCTTTTTCTTTTTACTCTCCCTCAACCGGGACGGTGGAGCGCTTTTCCTTTGCCCCCGCTTTAAGCGGAATGCGGACCTTGAGGATCCCATCCTCCATTTTCGCCCGAGCTTGTTTTTCCTCGACCTCTTTGGGGAGGGTCGCAGAGTAGTGGAATTCGCTCATCCGTTGGGCGCGGTAGACCGTGGTTTTTTCTTTATTTTCTTCTTCGGTTTCGCGCTGGACCGCATCAATCTTGAGCATGCCGTTGGCGACTTCCACCGTAATCTCGTCTTTTTTCACTCCTGGGACGGGAGCCTCGACGACTAACTCGTCTTTAGTTTCGTAGATGTTGAGACCGGCGGAAGAAACGCGCGGCAAATCCTCCTCGGCGCCGTAGCCGAAAAGCCGGAAGATGGAAGGTAAATCAAAATCGTAATAAGCCATTTTTCACCTCCTTTCGAGTGGAGGTGCGGGGGGGAGTCGAACCCCCTTGAGACGCTCTGCAGGCGCCTGCCTAACCGTTCGGCCACCGCACCCTACGAAATTATTTTAACACCGCCAAGTTGCCTCGGTTAAAGTTCGGTGGTATCTTTGGGTAAAAGAGCTAATCGAAGAGGAGAGAGATGGATCCTGCGAGCGTAACGCTGGGCTTGGCTTTTTTAGCTGGAATCGTATCCTTTCTTTCCCCGTGCGTGCTGGCGCTTGTTCCGGTCTACATCGGTTACTTGGGCGGCCGGGCGACTAAGGATCATGCCGATCGGGGAAGGTTGCTGACGTTTTTCCATGGGCTGGCCTTCGTCGTCGGATTTAGCCTGGTCTTTGTGGCGCTCGGGGCGCTGGCGGGAATCGCCGGGGAAGTGCTCTTCGGCATCCGCGAATGGATTTCGCGGGCGGGCGGCATCGTCGTGGTGATTTTTGGTCTTCACATCACCGGCATTATCCATCTGCCGATTCTCGACTTCGATAAGCGCCTTCGGTTGGACATGAGCAAGAGGGTAGGCTTCTTTTCCTCCCTCCTTTTGGGAGTTGTCTTCTCGGCCGGCTGGACTCCGTGCATCGGACCAGTGTTGGGAGCCATCCTGATGCTGGCCATGAGCGGGGGACAGCCATCTTACGGAGTGGTACTCCTCACCGCTTACTCTGCCGGCATGGCGGTCCCATTCCTCCTGACTGCGCTGGGAGTAGGATGGGCAGCGGGGATGATGCGCCGCTTCGGGAAGCTAATCCGCCTGACCGAGATGGTGGCAGGGAGCTTGCTGATTGTGATCGGGGTATTGATGACTTTGGGGATAATGGAGGGGATCCTCTCGCGCTGGAGCGGGTTGACCCTTCCGCTTAATCTGGGTCTGTGAAGGTTTGATTGCCCGCTTGGGTTCCATTCCTGCGGGCTTTTTTGTTGCCAATTCCCGCATTTAGTGTTATCCTATAATTAATAATCTAAAGAGAGGAGGCTGGCTCCCATGCCAACCGTCCGCAAAGCGGAAATCATCGCCGTCGTCGCGAAGAAGCAAGGCAGAGCAAGCAACGATGCCCGCCTATTCGAAGTAGCCACCTCCCGGGGAGATAACGCATTTTGGACGCAGCTCTACGAGAAGGTTCGGGAGATCGAGAAGACCCATGGGTTAAGGGTCAAATCGATCTCGATTGAGGAGCTGTAAGATCACTCAAAGAAAGGAGTGTTCGATATGAAGCACTTGAGAGTCTTCAACGATGTCCTAAGCGCCATGATCGCCCTGGTCTTCATCTGGGTGGTACTGGAGCTGATAGCGGATGTTCTCGTGTCCGTCGACACTCCGCTGGCCACCGGCTCCAGTTTCTCCTGGAGTTTCGGCGTGATGGCGCCGCTCAGCCTGGTCCTCCTGCGCCGGTTTGGTTGGTTGCGGGGACTTGGGCTGATCATAGCGCTGACCATGGCCGGGTGGAAGGCGTTCACTTTGCTGGTCGGGACGGACGCCGGCTGGGGAGTCGGAATCGGAATCGGGCTGTCTGCGGTTTTCGGTCTGGCTGCCAGCCGCTTGTTTACGCTCCTCGGACGCTACTTTAGTCTAGGAGCTTTCGACTAAGACCCGTGAGTCTAAACTTGCGGGTCTTTTTTGTGGGCGAAGAGGTCTTCTTCTGTTAAACTGAATCCGTGCTGAGGAAATTCCGCGGTTTAATTATTCTTGCGATTGTGGCAGTCTTGGTTTTCACCGTTTACTTAAGTGGCGCTGTGGGCAAAAACGCCGCGCTTTCGGTCTCCTCCGACCCTTCCGGCCAAAAAGTCCTTCTCGATAATGCCGAGGTCGGGACGACTCCCTACCTTTCCGACCAGTTGAAGGAGGGGAATCCCGTCCTGAGTTTCGGCAATTTTATCCAAAAAGTTCGTTTGATGGCCGGCGCCTTGACGGTTGTGAGTTGGACGCTGGGTCCTTCCGAAACATTTTCGGGCGGGGAAGTGGCGTGGTTCTCGGATTCATCGACCGGGAGCGAATTGGTGGTGATCACCCGGCCGGTGGCGGAGGTTTTCCTGAACGGTGAGTCGTTGGGGGAGTCCCCGCTATCGAAATCTCTTTCGGTTGGGGAATATGACTTGGAGATTAAGAAGAATGGTTATTTTCCCCGTAAGATAAAAGTCGCGGTTAAGGAAGGGTTCCGGCTAAACGTTTCCGCTAATCTGGCAATCGATCCGTTTCCGGCCGATTCCCAGAAATTACCTTCGCCCCACGCGAGTCTGACGGTGCTAGACCTCTCTTCCTCATCCTCGGTCCTGCCGGCCGATCCGGTTTCATGGGTGGCGGGGGCGGTTTTCTGGATGTCGCGATTAGAAAACCCGTTCACTTACGACTTTTTCCTGACGGCGGATGGGAAGCTCTACGATGCCACCGGCTCGGAGGTTTCGCTGGAATCCCTCTCGAAGATTTCCGAAAAACGTACCGTGGGATACCTAGGGGAGACACCGGGGTCTTTGAGTTCGGCCGGTTCTACCATGCTGAAATCTCTCGCCGCCAAACTCTATCCGGCTTCTCCTAAGGTACAGATCTTGGATACGGGAATCGGCTACCTCAAAGTCCGCTCCGGTCCCGGAACGAATTACAGCCAGATCGGCCAAGCGACCGTCGGTTCCAAATACATTTATCTTGGAGAGCAGAGCGGTTGGTACAAAATCGAATTCGAGGGGAAAGAAGGTTGGGTCTCCTCGGACTATTCAAAAAAGCTGTAGCGGTTAATCTGGGTGCGTGAGATTTTGCTAGGTCGCGGAGCGGCCGTCCAAATTGACTTTCAGGGTGAGGAAGACTGGGTTTCGGGTGAAAATAGATGCGAAGCGAATATTTCTAGGTTCGGCAAAGACGAGCCGTCCTACGCTAAAAAAACTTTAGAGAACATAGAGAATGATAAAGGTGGCGATGACCCAAGCGGCGACCGTTCCCAAGATTGGCAAGTCCGTTAAAATTACCTTCTCCGGCGACTCCCCCTCCTTTTTCTCGTAAACAATATATAAGTAGCGGGCGACTCCGTAGATCACCACGGGAACGGTTAGGAGTGCCCACTTTGGCGAGGAGAGAGTTTCCGGCAGGAGGTCGGTGAGGAACTTCGAACCGGTCGGGGAGGTTTGGAAGCTGAAGATCGAGTAGGCCAGCGTTGTGTAGGTCGCCGACATTGCGATCATCGAATCCAGGAGCGTGTCGGGGTAGTGGCGCAGAGTTTCTCGGGTGAGTAAGCGCCGGTGGAGTTTGGAGAGCAAGGTACGTTCACTCCTTCTTTTTCCGAAAGCCAGAAGCAGAGAGAGTCCAATCGTCGAGAGGACCAGCCAGGAAGAGATCGGCGTCGGCAGAACGAAGGCGCCGGCGTATACCCGCAAAACAAACGCCGCCGCTACCCAAAGGGCATCCATAATGATGACGTTCCTGATCAGAAGGCTGTAGGTTAGCTGGAGGGCGGTGAAAGCGATCGCAGTTCCTAAGAAGTAGCGGTTAAAGTTCGCCGCCGCGAAAATGAGAGTTCCGGTTGCCAGAATTGCCGACGTCAGAAGCGCTGCCGGAACCGAGAATCGGCCGGAGGCAATCGGGCGGTCTTTCTTGATGGGGTGCCGGCGGTCCCTGCTTCGATCAACTACATCGTTGAAAATGTAGGCGGCCGAGGAGAGTAGGGAGAAGACGATGAAGGCGGTAATAAATCGGGGCAACACTCCGGCGTTTAGGATTTCTGCTCTGAAAAATGGAGCGGCGAGGAGAGCTAAGTTTTTGAGCCACTGCCGAGGGCGGGCGCTTCCGAGCACATTTTTAAGATAACGGTATAGCATACCCTTGTTCGGCAGGTTTCTTTCTCATTATAATACTACCGTGCTACTTACTCCTCCCTCCGCGAAGCGGAGCTAGGTTTCCGCCTCTGGCGGAAGCCGTCCACGGCGGGGCGTTTCCCCCCACCTACTTATTCATATAATGAAGTTAATGTTGTTAACTCCCCATACCACCATTGGAATCGCTTTAGGAGCGGCTTTTCCTAACCCGATTATCTCTGTTCCTTTATCTTTCCTTTCGCATTTTGCTCTGGATATGGTTCCGCACTGGGATGATGTGGGGTTGGGAGAAATTGAGCTCCACCCCCAGCCGATAAGAACCCGGACGCTCCGGCTGATTCTTTTGGACGCGTTTTTCTCACTATCGATCCTGCTCTTCTTTTTCTACTGGGCGATGCCCGATTACGGGGTGGGAATCACAATTGCCGCCTGCGCGGGCGCGGCGAACTTGCCGGACCTTTTCTATCTGCCTTTGATCTTCAGCAGGAAGTGGGGTTGGGCGATCTGGGTTGCGAGATTGCAGGCGAGATTTCAGGTTAATTCGAAGGCGCCGATGGCGTTTGGTCTTTTGATCCAGCTCTTCGCAGTAGTTGTTGGTTTACTAATAGCGCGGCAAGCAATACTAATCCGACTGCCGCAAGTTTGGAAGGTCCTCTGAGCACCACTGCCGCTACCGCCAGGGCCGTGACGATTGCCCACTCCAAAAAAACGATCTTAGGATGACTGATTCCGGCCTCCATCAAACGGTGGTGCAGGTGCCGCTGATCCCCCAGGAAAGGGGACTTCCCCGTGCGCAGCCGCGAGAGAATTACCAAAAACGCATCAATGATCGGGACCGCCAGGATCAAAATCGCCGTTCCGGTTTTGGCACCTGAGAAGATTGAAAGAACCGCTAAGAGATACCCTAGGAGAAACGCCCCCCCGCCCAAATAGATTTTGGCGGGATACGCGTTGAGAGGCAAGAATCCCAAAAGGATCCCGGCCAAAACCACTCCCAATAGGGCGCTCGCCGGAGTTCCCAGGACAAAAGAGGCTGCCACAATCGCGACCGCGGCGATCGTGCCGATTCCCGCGGCCAATCCATCCAGCCCGTCCAACCAATCGACGACGTTGATGAGCGCAAAGATCCAGACGGCGGTGACTAGCTCGCTAAGGTACGGAACGGCGCTGAACTCCAGGTATCGCGGCGCAAGGTAAGGCCATAGCGGATTTCCGATGTAGGTGACTCGAATCCCGCCCCAAATGACGGCCCCGGCGGCGATCAGGTGGCCCAGTCCCTGCACCCAGAACGGGAGGGAGTGAAGATCATCTACGGTTTGAATGAGGGTTAGGATTCCGGCTCCCAAGAGCAGCCCTTTAAGAGCAGGATCGAGAGGTAAGAAAAGCAGCGCCACAATGCCAAAGGCGAGGAAGAGCGGCAGTGCTCCCAGCCGGGGGATTGAGCGTACCTCGGGGTAGGGGCCGTGAGGGCGGTCAAAGAGTCGCAAGCGGCGGGCCAGGAACAAAGTTCCCAGCGTGATAAAAAATCCTAAAAATACCGCACCGCCGAAAGGTAAAAGCAGCGGATAGAGCAGTTCTTCCAGCGGAGATTTGGGGATGGGAAAGATGCGCAGGATCCTGATTAGAGATCCGGTTAAAAGGGCTGAAACCAGAATGGACAAGAAAGCGGGGAAGATCGCGGCGGCATCTTCCCGCTTCCGCAGCAGAAACTCCGAAACGGCTGCGTTGACGATTAAGAAGAAAATCGCCAGGGCCGGGACGACCGCGAGCAGCAGCTTTCCGGTGAGACCTTTTTCGGCGGTAAAGAGCAGCGGCACTTGGGGAGGTAGAGCGCTGTAGGAAAAGATGAGGGCAAATGCGCCAATGGCGACCAAAAAGGTTGCAATTCCCCAGAAAACTAGGAGAAGCGGTTTGTGGGATAGAGCTAAATCTTTATTTGAAATCCAAGATCTAAGCGACATTTTTGGCGCGCATTTTAGGAGTTGGCCAGAACTCCAACCTTCTTCCGAACATCAGCCGAGTTTGCGCATCCAGGTATGGTAGAAAGTTATAGAACAAGAGATTAACAATGATTAGCGGTCCCTCAAACCAAATCCAAATTCTTTTCCACCACGGCCATTCGCGGGGCGGGGGGAGGGTGATTTTGTTGCGATAGATAGTGACCGGCAGAAGCAGAACCAGCGCCGAGGTCAGGACCGCGCCGGAAATTCTCGGCAAAAGATATCCCAGGGTGGTGAGTTGTATCTGGGGGTTGACCGCGGAAAGAGCCGTGAAGCCAAAGGTAATCAAAAAGACCAGTGTATACCAGATCGCGAATTTTTCAATCAGGTGGTAGGTCTTGGAGAGCTTAAGACCTAGGGGGATCTTGGTGGTGAGGAACCCTTTCATCGCGATTGGGAAGATCACGATTCCCCAGCCCCAGCGTAGGAGTTGTTTGTACTGGGATATATGGGTTTTGAGGATCCCCTTGTCCTGAACGGCATCCGCATAAACGGGGATGTAGAAATGCGCTCCGTCAAACCGCCCCTCCTTTTTCAAGAAGGCGTTCCAAAAGAAAGTTGTATCGTCAACCCCGATCGCTGGGTTCCAAAATCCGGCTTGAATCACAGTCGGGAGCGCGACCGAGTAGCAGGACCAGGTATCCTTGTGTTCCGGCTCGGCGACCCAAGAGGCCAGCACCGCCAGGGAAATTGAATTGGCCTGGATCCGCATCAGCGGCGGTACCTCCCAGAGGTTGTTGTTGAAGAGGTAGACCGCGGTTTGGAAAAACTTATCGAGCCGGTTTGGTTCGGTCAGGAACGAGTAAGAGAGCCGCGGCAGGTATTGGGGATGAAAACGCATATCCGCATCCAGAGTGGTGAGGACGAAGTCATTTATGTCCATCCCCAGCTTTTTGATCTTTTTGAGAGCGTGTTTGGCCGCCCAGGTCCGGTTTGCGGCCGCACCGACGGCTTCTCCCGGGAGGCCGTAAGGATGGGTGGTGGTCCAAACCGTGCCTAGCTTCTTGCCGAACTTTCTCTTGATCCGTTCGATATCTTTGAGGACGCGCTCGGAATACTTTTCCTCCGCCGAAAAGGAAATGAAGATGCGGTCTTTGGGAAACTTCTGGGCGGCGAGAGAAGCGAAGGAGTCTTCTAAAACTTCATACGGCTCGTTAACGCTGGGAATAATAATAAGGTGTTTGAGGCGGTCATAACCCCAAAGGTCTCGGACCTTTTTCGACCAGTCTACTTTGAGGTCCGCTTGGTAGTGGCGGTATCCTACCACTACTCCGATCAGATGGATAAGGGCGCGGTAGACCCAGTAGATTACTAAAAAGGTCAGGAAAAAAGCGACCGCCAGAGGGGCAATTTTTCCCAACCAGATTGGAGAAAGGATCACCGACCAAGTGATTACCCCCGGCAGAATCTCGAAAACGCGCTGAAAAAAACGGTCGTGTTTTTCGACAAAGTTCTTCATTTTTTTTTCTTTAAAATGTTAGGTCGCTGCCAGCGGGCGTCCATTGCCGTTCTATTTTAACCTAGGCGAGGAAATAATGGGCTTGCAGGTTTAATCTTGCCGGTAAATTGCTTCTTGATCTTCTCCGCCGTATCGGGGAGGAATGGTTTTAGGGCCTCGGCAATTTCAAGGAGACCTTTAAGTCCTTCTCCAGCAATTACGACCTTCCCTAATTTCTTCAGCCTTTCATCTGGAGACAACTCCCAGGGTTTTTCGTCATTTATCCACCGGTCAAGTGTGGAGATATTAGCCCATACTAAGTTTAGTCCAGATTGGAAATCAAAGTTTTCTAGTTTTGAACCTACATCATCAAGGAGAGTTTGGCCTTTCTGGGTTTCTTCTGCGTATTTTTTTAAGGAGTCCAGGGTTTGGTCTTCAACCAGTTTTGTGACTCTCGAAACCAAATTTCCGAGACCGTTTGCGAGGTCCGAATTGTAGGTTTCTTTAATTTTCTCCAGACTTAAATCCGCATCCTCTTTCTGCGGGCCAAATTTAATAAGGTAGTAGCGGATCGGATCAACCCCGAATTTTTCTACCAACTCTGTAGGTCTGATGACGTTCCCCAAGGTTTTACTAATTTTTTTTCCTTCAAGGGAGAGGAATCCGTGGGCATAGATTGTTTTGGGTAATTCGTAACCGGCGCTTTTGAGCATCGCGGGCCAGAGAAGTGCATGCCAGCGGAGATTATCCTTTCCAAGGATTTGTACATCCGCCGGCCAGAATTCCGGGGCGCCGCTGATGTAGTTGATCAGAGCGTCAAACCAAACGTAAATTACTTGGTCAGGATCACCGGGAACGGGGATTCCCCAGCTTACTTTTTCCTTTTGGCGTGAAATCGTAATGTCCTTCAACCCCTGATCTAAGAAAGAAAGTATTTCCTTACGACGTCCTTCTGGCTGGACGAATTCGGGGTGGGTTTGGATATGTTCTCTCAAGAATTCCTGGTATTTTGACCAGCGGAAGAAATAGTTTTCTTCAGTGACTTTCTCCAGTTCTTTGGTCGGGTGAATAGCACAGTGCCCATCGATGATCTCACTCTCGGTCTTGTATGATTCGCAGCTAACGCAGTAAAGCCCGCTGTATTTATCTTTATAAATGTCCCCGTTTTCTTGAACTTTGCGATAAAAATCTTCGACGATTTTGATGTGGTCTGAATCGGTGGTGCGGATAAAGCGATCGTAACTGACATTCAGAGAATTGAGTTGCTCCTTATCTTTGGCAGAGATATCATCCACGAATTCTTTTGGTTCTTTTCCGACTTTCTTTGCGGCCTGTTCTGAAGTCGAGCCGTGTTCGTCGGTTCCAGTCAAGAAGAATACGTTTTTCTCTCCGAGCGTTTGGCGATAGTATCGAGCCAAAACATCAGCGACCACCTTTTGATAGGCGTGGCCGATGTGAATTACATCGTTGGTGTAGTCGATTGCAGTTGTAACGTAAAAGCGATTTTTCGGCATAAGCTAATGATATCCTTTCCCCCAAATCTAGCGGGTCGATTTCCAGATTTCCGTCAAGAGCAGAATCAAGGCCAGTAGCCCGGCATTTATCCAGCTGAAAATTCCGACCAGCCGCATCAGAGCTGTGGCGAGGAAGAAAATGCTGGTCAAAAAAGCGCGGCGGACAGCCGGGTAAAAAACCACCTCCGCTGCCTTTCCGGTGGCGACTTTTCCGATCTGATAGAAGAGAAAAAGCGCGGTGAAAAAGATTGCCCCGCAGAAGGCGAGCACGAAAAGGAGACGATCCACCGTCTCGTCCGGAGGTCGGTAGAGAAGCAGATAAGCCCAGGCGCCCCAGGCAGCGTAGGCGAGGAACCCGATCAAGTAAACGATTTTAGGCGGCGTATCCCGGCCGATCTTCCGCTTGGGCAACGTTTTGCGCATCTTTCTTCCTTTATGTTATCTTGTTTTTAGGATGGAAGAACGCTTCGATCACAAGTTGCCTTTCCACGTTGATATGCTGATGCCCCGTTTTCCTTACCGTCCGCACTCCAGCTGGGTTCAGTTGATCTTTGCGGTCATCGTCGGTTTGATTCTGGGCGGTTTTCTCATCGCCGCTTATCTCCTCCTGTTCTGATAAACTCGAATCGTGGAAACTCTTCTCATTATTTTGGTCGTTTTTTTGGTTTTAGCAGTTTTAGGAGTTCTGTTTTTTCTGTTCCAACGTATCCGCCAGCTGGAGTCATCCTTTCGAGGCGAGGAGATTTTGCAGCGCTTGGAGCTGCACAAAGGCGAGCTCGGGGCGAATCTCCGCTCCTTAGATGAACGCCTGCACACGGTGACGACCGAGATTGGCGGGGTAAAAGAGGTTACCGGTCAGCTGCAGGAGTTTCAATCTTCGCTCAAGTCCCAGAAGCTGCGCGGAAATGTAGGCGAGATGGTTTTGGAAGACCTCCTTCACCAAGTCCTGCCGCAAACCGCTTTTGAACGCCAGTTCACTTTTAAAAACGGGGCGCGGGTGGATGCCGTGGTGAAAACCCGCCAAGGATTGATTCCGATTGATTCCAAGTTTCCGGTAGAAGACTTCCAGAAGTTCACCGGTGAAAAGGATGATGCGGCGCGTTCCAGTATTTGGAAAACCTTCGTCCGCAACGTCAAGCAAAAAATGGATGAGACTGCCGGGTACATCTTGCCGGAGGAGGGGACGGTTCCTTTTGCGCTGATGTATATTCCCTTCGAGCCGATTTTTCAAGAAGTGGTTGCCGATGCGGAGCTGATGCGCTACACCTTGGAGAAGCGGGTCTTTTTTACCTCCCCCCAAACTTTTTTGGTCACGATCCAATCGATTTTGTTAGGGCTGCAGCGCGAGCGCTTTTCCGAACAGGCCGAGGAAATTCTTCGAATGCTGCACGCCGTTGCCAAAGATGCGCTTGATTTTGACGAGCTTCTCCGCCGGGCTGCTTCTCAACTCGCCGATGCCAAAGCGAACATGGACCGGCTGATTAATTCTTTCGCCGGCTTGCTCGGCAAGCTTAACCAGCTGCGGGATCTGGAGGCGAAGCCGAAGAAATGATGCCCTACGACGCTAAAGCTATGCAGGGTACCCCTCGAAGCTCCGATGTAAAACCGGGGCGAAGTGGGGTGGAGAAAATTCCTGCCCGCATCAAGATCGCAGTGCTGTTGGTCTTAGCGATTTTGGGAAGCCTGGGTTTGGGATTTTCTTTAGCGGGTATTTTTGCCGAAGGTCCCGGATTAGAATCCTTCTTAGGGATGCGCTTAGTGCCGTTGTTTCTGGCGTTTTTCTTTTCCGGCTCCTTTTTCTTAGTCCTTTCTCTAACGACCAAGACGATTGTACGGATGACGGCGGTGGTTGTCTGCTCGCTTGCTTTTGGTTTCCCGTTCTTACTCCACTCCGGTTCAATTGATATTCCCGTGGGGTTCGTGGCGCTGGTCTCTCTCATTTATGCGGCGGCCCTGTTGTCCTTGGACTACACGGCGAAGAGAGCGGTGGCGACCCATTCGATTTTTCTCGCGCGGATGTTTCCCGACTCCTATGGCCATTTTTTCAAGATTTTTGTTTTCTCCGTCGGGATTTTGGTTTATTTTTCGTCGCAACTCTCGCTCCAAGCGCGTTTTACTACTCCGGAGGAGGTCTTGGCGCCAGCCTTAAATCTGGTGGTGAGTCAGATAATCAATCCGATTCAGAGTCAGCTTGGGAATGAACAATTCACCGAGGAGAAAGTTCTCACCGAGCAGATCACCCACGATTTAGAAGGTCTTCTTGAACCTTACTTTCCCTTCCTTCCCCTAGCGACCGCGGTCGGAGTGGCGCTTTCGCTTCTGTTCTTAACTCCGATTTTCGCTTGGTCGTCCACCGGTTTCTTCGCCCTGGTCTATCGGGTTATGGTGGTCCTGAAGTTTGCTTCTTTCGAGCAAGAATCGCGGCAAGTTCCCGTTTTAAAGATCGTTTGACGATTTAATTTTCTAGAGTTACCATCAAATCATCTAAATCCTAAGAAAGGAGAATTCGGCATGGGCAAGAAATCGTGCTTCCACGGTCGACTCTCAATTGCTCCCAATATTGAGACGATGCATAGTTCCAGTATCTCTTGCGAGCAAGCTGGGATGCTCTTCAATTCCGCGATCTCCATCTGGCAAAAGATCTGCCGCCGGTATGGGCAGGGCCGGCCGGAGTTTTGGATTATCTTGGACTACAATCGCCAAAACCCGGTGATCGCTTCCTGCTCCTACCACGGCATCTACATCAACCTGGGGTTGATGCGGACTAATCTTACGGTGGCGGAGGATATTGCCTCGCGGTTGGTCGAGGAGCTCTATCACCTCCATGAGTGGCGGGTGCGGGGGATTGTGCCCAAGGATGCCACGCGGGATGAGAGGATCAGCCTCAAACGCGAGGAGCTGTTGGCGTATTACGCCCGGGATTACAAGTACCGCGCTCTCTGTGCTTTAGCGCAGTTGACGCGGGTTCCGCACTGGAAGAAATTCCTGGCGGAAGTGGAACAGTACCGAAAGATCAAAGGACTCTAACCGGAGTCCTTTTTCCTTGGGCAACACTGCTATAGTTTTTCTTGATGATTAACCTCGTCGTTGCCGGGCCCGGTACGGGAAAGACGACCTTTATTACCAACGAAATCCGCAAGCTGTTGGATAAGGGAGTGGATCCTTCCCAAATCCTTGCTTTAACCTTTACCGATAAGGCCACCCAGGAGATGTTGGGGAGACTGGATGAGGCGATGCCATTGGGATATGAACCGCCGTGGATCTCAACCTTCCATTCTTTTTGCGACCGGATTCTTCGGCAAGAGGGGTTGGAGATCGGAATGGACCCGGCTTACAAAATTCTTTCCGAGCCTAAGGCGTGGCTGCTCTTGCGCCAGCATCTTTATGACCTTCCCTTGAATTATTACCGCCCGTTGGGAAACCCGACCAAATTTTTAAGCGCTCTGCTCAATTTATTTTCTCGCGCCAAGGACGAGGAGATTATTCCAAGCGAATATCTCGCTTGGGCGAAGGTCAAATATCAAAAATCAAAAAGCAAAGATGAAAAAGAGGAAGCCCGCAAACAATTAGAACTCGCTCGGTCCTACGAAGCATACCAAAAGCTGCTTTTGAAGAACTCATATTTGGATTTCGGGGATCTTATCTATTGGACAACAAAGTTGTTCAGGCAAAGGTCCAGTATCCTCAAAAAATACCAAGACCAATTCAAGTTCATTTTTGTGGATGAGTTCCAAGATACGAACTCGGCCCAGTTCTCCCTCGTCAAACTTCTTGCCCCAAAAGGCGCAAGAGCTGGACCTGGCAACCTGACGGTTGGACGGCCCGGTTCCAATGCCGGACCTAGCAACCTGACGGTTGTGGGTGACGACGATCAGGCGATATATAAATGGCGCGGAGCGAGCGTTTCCAACATCCTGGAGTTCAAAAAGTACTACCCCGCTTGCCGAACCAGCGTCCTTAAGACTTCTTACCGACTTACCGATACGCTGGCGCAAAGGTCATATCGGATGATAAAAAACAATAACCCCGATCGGCTGGAGGTAAGGCTTAAAGACGTCTCGAAAGAACTCAAGACTCTCAAGACCGGACCCGAGCCGACCTTGCTATACGCGAGATCGGCGGAAGAGGAGACGGAACTGGTCTTGCGCAAGATTGTCGAGTTGGTGAACACCGAGGGAAAAAACTTTTCCGACTTCGCGATTCTCGCCCGGGCGAACGCCCATCTTGACCCATTTATCGCGGCGTTGAAGCGCCACGAACTGCCTTTCCAAATCGTAGGCAACCGTGGGCTCTTTGAGCAAGAGGAAGTGGCCGCGCTCTTGGCGGTTTTGCGTGTGATCAAAGATCCCACCGACAATATTTCGTGGTACAAAGTTTTAAACATCCCGGCCTTCAAAATCCCGCCTGAGCAAACCCTCCAACTTTTGGCAACCGCCCAAAAAGAGAGTATTCCCCTCGCCGAAATCTTAGTCCGGGAGAAGATCAAAGCCTTGGACGTAATCCACGACTTAGCGAAGGACGCTTTTCGCGTTTCCCCCTCGCACCTCCTTTTTGATTTCGTGCGGAAGAGCGGCTACATCAAAAATCTCGAAGAGCCGCCTACCCTTGAGAACCAGCTCAAGATTGAAAACATTGCGCTGTTTTTCCAAAAGATTCAACAATTTGAGGCGGAGGTTAAAGAGCCCAATGTCCCGGAGCTGGTGGATTACTTGGATCTTTTGATCGAAGCGGGAGAGTCACCCGCGCAGGCGGTGATTGAAGACGTGGATACGATCAACCTGATGACGGCCCACGCCGCTAAGGGTTTGGAATTTCCGGTGGTTTTCTTGGTCTCGCTCACGGCCGACCGCTTTCCGACCCGCCAACGCTCGGCGGCGCTGGAGCTTCCCGAACACTTCGTGAAAGAGTTCCGTTATCTGAAGAAATCTCACGGAGAGGATCCCGAAAGAATTGGACATCAGCAGGAGGAGAGGCGACTTTTCTACGTGGGCGCCACTCGCGCTTCAGAGCAGCTTTTTCTTTCCTATGCCAAAAGCTACGGGGGTGTCCAAGAAAAGCGGCCTTCACCCTTTATCTTTGAACTGGGGATGGAGGTTCCTGCGGAACCGCAGGCCCAATTTTCGGTCGAAATTCCCGAAATCAAAGATTCCGGGAAGAGGGAACCTGATCTGACGCTCTTTGTGCCCGAGAAGCTGTCCTACTCGCAGCTCGAGGATTACAAAACCTGCCCGTGGAAGTACCGCTACAAGTATGTGTTGCGGCTTCCGGCTCCGCCGACTCCTCCCACGAGCTTTGGGATTTCCCTGCACGAAACCCTGCGGGAATTTGAGATGCGGTGGATCAAGGGAGAAAAGGTGGCTTTGAGGCAATTCCTGAAGATGTATCGCGAGCATTTTCTCGTCGGGGGCTACCGCGATCGGAAGGAGAAGGAGGCCTATTTCTTGAGGGGCAAGAAGTTGCTAACCGATTTTTACCAAAAATACCAAAAGCGTCTTTTTTCTCCCTTTATGGTGGAAAAGGGATTTGAGATCAAGCTGGGAGGGAAAACAATTGCGGGGCGGATTGACCGGATTGGTAAGAACGCCGCCGGCGAGTTTGAGCTAATTGATTTTAAGGGCGGGGATACCGGGCAGAAGGAAGAGGAGCAGCTTACTAAGAAAGCGCAGAAAGAAGATCAGCTCTTCCTGTATACCCTTGCGGCAAAGGAGGCGCTGGGAATCGTGCCGAAGTCGGTGGCCCTGTTTTATTTGGACGGGGGTAAGAAAATTGAGGCCTCCTTTGACGAGGCGGAGATTAGGAAGAGAACTGCCGAGATCGAGGAGCGGATTCAAAAGATCGTCCGGGGTGATTTCAAAGCGACTCCCGGGCCGCAGTGCGTTTGGTGCCCGTTCAATCAGATCTGCGATTTCTCCGAAGCCGGCCGGTACCGCTAACCCGGGATTTGGGGAATTCGGCACTCGATTCCCGAACAGAAGTCTTTGCTTTCCAGCTCAACCGTCGAATACTCAATGTGGTGGCGGGTGAGCTCCTCTTTGATCAGTTGACGGGTGTGGTCGGAGTCTTGGAGAAGTTTCTCCTCCACGACGATGTGGCCGGTAAAGATATCGGTTTCTCCCTCCAGCGACCAGACGTGGAGGTCGTGCGCCCCGACTACGCCGGGGATTTTCAACAGCCCTTCTTTAACGTGATCCAGCTCGATGTGCGCCGGCACGCCCTGCAGAAGAATATTAATTAGCTCTTTGAGATTCCGCGAAACTCCGATGATAATCACGATCGAATACAACAGAGTCAGAATCGGGTCTAAAATGTAAAGCCCGCTGAAATGGATGATGGTTGCTCCTACCAGGATAACGCCCCATCCCAGCACATCCTCGAGCAGATGCCAGCTCAAGATCCGTTCGTTTAAACTGTGGCCCCGCTTCAACCGCCAAAGGCCGGCGCCGTTGAAGATAATTCCGACGACTGCCAGAGCCATCATCCCTTCCGCATAAACCGGGGTCGGATTGAGGAGGCGGGGGATGGCTTGCGAAAGGATAAAGAGAGAACCGCTGGCGAGCGCGACCGCGCTGAAGAGCGCCGCCAGGAGGGAAAGGCGCTGATAGCCGAAGGTGCGGCGGATATCGGGTTTCTTCCGCGCCTGTTTTTCCGCGATCCACGAGGTGATTAGGAAAATGCTGTCGCCGAGGTCGTGAAGGGCGTCGGAGAGGATTGCCAAACTGTTGGTCCAAATTCCGCCGATTAACTCAATAAACGTGAAAAGAATGTTTAGAAAGGCGGCGATGCCGATGTTCTTTTCCCGTTCGTGATTAGTAGGGGGCATAGTTCAATTCTACTAGTAAAAGGACGGCCGCTTCGCGACCTAGCATTCCGAAGGAATGAACGGCCGCTTCGCGACCTAGTTTTTCGCTACGCGAAAAAGAACCCCCTTCTAGTTAGGAAGGGGGGTTTCGGACGGGGGATTGCCTTTTTGGTAGCTGCGCCCCCATTGGAACCAGAGCCAGAGCAGACGGCAAACCGCGTCTTCGGCGCTTTGAATGGCGGGATTTTCAGCCAGTCGGGCGACCATCGCCTGCTGTAGTCCGGCCAGGGCGTCCTCGGCCAGCTGCAGCGGGACCCGCTCCAGAAAGAGCTGCGTCGCCGATTGGGCCAAATCCGCGGTCGGGACCAGCGCATCCTCGGGCAGAGTCTCATAGATCCGCCCGCGGCTGAACCAGTTTCCCGTCAGCTGCTCGAGCCGGGTCTGGTCCCAAGCGATTCCTCGCCTCGATACGGAGCGCACGTCCCGAACCAGCTCCTGAACGAGACGTTCCTGGTTCTCGTCGGAAAGCTGGTCCAAAAACTGGACTCCGTAGCTTAGCGTCGAAGCCATCATCTGGGTTTCAATTCTTCCACCCAGCATCGCCGGATCATTGATCTCCACGTCAATCCTCCTTTCAAAGTAGGATGATCGCATTATATAACTATAGGGTTAGGAAGGCAATATTTAGGAGAATGCGGTTTAGCGATAAAGTTCGCGGATGCCGGTGATGTCTTGGGGAGCGAGGTCGCGTTTCTTGGTTTCCCCTTCTGTTCCGTAGCCGTACATCGTCACTTCGCTGCAGGAGGCATCGTAGATATCCGCCATTCCGGCGGAGTGTCCGAGCTCATGGGTGAGGATGTTTTGGTAGTCCATTACGGCGGGGTTAAGGGTGGCATCGCCCCAAGAGAAATCGGCGTTGTCCAAAATCATGTCCCATTCGATTAGCCTTCTGGTTTGCGGAGGACCGGAAAAATAGCCCCAGACGATGGTGACGCCGATCACCCCTGGTTCTTCAATCGCGCCGAAGTAAAGCTCATTTTTGTTGTCGGGGGCAACGGTGTCGGCTCCGTCAACCGCGACCGAGAGATCTCGGGTTCCGAAGAGGTCAAAAGCCACTTGCGAATCCCAGGTTTCCAGCGAGGTTTCAGTGGCCAAAGATTCAACATCGGTTACGTACGCTTCGGTGGCCTTCCAGCGGGCGCCCTTGGACATAAATGCATAACACTTCGGCGCTTTGGCTGCGCCGCCCCCGGGCCGAGCGTAATTATCGCGGCGGAGGATGGCGTACCCCTGCGCGCCGTTTACTCTCCCGAGATCATAGAGATTGTCCGAAATTTTAACGGCTGAGGAAGGAAGCTTGAAAGCTCTACCGGGTTGGGCCAGAGTGGGCGAATTCCAAAGCAAGACGGCGGCCAGAATGACGAGAAGTCCGAGTATCCTTTTCATTGAAAGTCAAACTAGCACATCGGGGCGATTTAAGCAAGGATTATCTGCCGTCTCTCTTGCGGAAAATTTGATACCAGAAGAACCCGAAGATCGCCAACACGGCCGTACCGAATAGGACGTTGGCGAAGGGGATCTGGACGAGGGTTTGCTGGAGCCGGGTGACGATTTCCGTCAGCTTTTGGGCGCTTTCCGCCATCGAAAAATCGGTGGCGAGCGTCAGGTAAATAACTAAGAGTCCCATCACGAGGAAAATCAAAGAAGAGATCAGATTGCTCCGCAGGATCGGATAAGTTTTCCAACCGAGATCCAATTGGAAGAGCGGTTTCTTGAGCCAGCTTCCGGTGAGCATCTGTTTCCGATCGATGAAATAAGACATGACATAGAGCGGGAAGACCATTCCCAAAACGTAGAAAGCGCCGACCAAAATTGCCAGCCAGAACGAGGGGGCGAGAAAGCTGAGCGTGAGCACTCCGGCCAAAACCGGGGCGCAGCAGGCGCTGGTGATCCCCGAGACGACTCCCAGCGTGAAAATTGAAGCAAAATCCGGCCGCTCGAGATTGGGTTGGCTTAAGCGCGGCATCGGGAGTTTGACGCCTAGGAATGCCAGGATCCCAAACAGAAGCATTAAAGACCCTCCCGTCAGATAGATTTGATCATGGTAGCGGAAGACGAAAGTGGAGAGCGCCTGCACCCCCAATACCGCCGGCAGAAGCACGATAAAGATGCCGAGGGAAAAGACAAACGTCATCAAGAGCACCTTCTTTCTTTCGCGGAAAATATTGCCCAAGTAAGCCGGCAGGAGATAAGTGACGCAGCAGGGGGCAAAGAGGGCGATCATCCCGGCAATGAAGGCGCTGGCAAGAGACGCGTAGATGATTGTTTCGTTCATGGGCTTATACTCCGCAGCTTCCTCCACCGGAATCAAGGCCGGGGGTGTCCTTAACCTGATTACTGATCCCGGCAGAGCCGGAGGCGGAGGAGTATTCTCGGCCGAGAATCGTTTTAGGATCGAGCTCGTTCCAGCCCTTACCTTGCCGGTTAAAGTAAACCGCAATTTCCAAATATGTTTGGGGGAACCAAAAAGAATTAAAGGCTAAAACGTCACGGTAGATCTGCTCCTCGGAAATTCCGGCGGCGACTTCCAGCTCGATCAATCCAAGCGCGGCCATCCCGTGGTTGCAATCGGGGAAGGAGGTGGGGTTATCGCAGCAGGGGCGGTATACGTTTTCGGCAATTTTCTTCACTAGGTCCTGCTGAAAGTTGTTTAGTTCTGCTAGCTCGGTGCTGCTGTAGAGCTGTTCGACTTTTTTAGCGCCTAGGGTCCAACCGGCGGTAGAGGCGAAGTCCATGATCGAATAATCACCACTTTTCATCGGCCCCTCGTCCAGGACCTTGCTTTTTTGGGTCAGGCCGAACGCCCAGAGCAGGTTCAGTACCAAGCCGGAATTGTTCTCGTTAATTTTGAGGGGCTTGTCCGACCCTCCCTCCAGGATGTCCAAATCTTCGCCGCCCGCGGTCGGGGAACGGTGGTTTTCGGTGAACCGGTCCTTATCGATTGCGCCGGCCTCTACCAGTTTCTTTCCGAGATCTCCCCACGTTAGCGAAGTCGAGTATCCTTCCGCCGGCAGGATTTCGGCCTTCAAATCTTGGACGAGCGTTGCCGAATCTCCTCCGGAGGAGCCCTGGGTCAAGAGGACGTATTCTCCAGCGGCGGCAAGGACCCCGAAATTAATCGCCAGCAGGAGAGCCAAGTAGAGCGGCAAGGGGGTGAGAAAGAGTTTCTTGATTCTAGAGAATATTTTTTTCTTATTTTCGAACGAAGTGAGAAAAGATGGCTTTTTCAAAGAAAAAGACTTATTTAATGACATTGCCGGTAAGCTTGAACTCCAGATTCTCATTTTGAGGGTCGTTTGTGCCTACCGAGATTAGTCTCTCGATCGGTCCGACCGCCTCCGGTCCGTGGAAGAGGGGGTCAAAGATAATAGATAAGGTCGCCGTTTTTCCCGGCGCTAATTTTCCAATCCAAGAAGAAGTGGAATGCATTCCGAAGTAAGGACTAGCGACCCCCTCAATCGTAATTTGAGCGCTGGTGCAGGCGCAGGAGGTAAGGATATTGGCCAAATCCAATTCTCCGGTGCCGCGATTTTCGATTTCGAAAACGTGGGTGGCGTTGCCGCCGTTGATATCGATTTCCCCCCACTCAAAAGAAGTATGGTCGGTGTAGGCCTGCGCTCCGGTTTCAGATAATTTCGCCGGTCCGGAGCTGGCAGCCAAGATAAAACCTCCCACTAAGGTGAGGAGGGTCAGGGCCCCGATAATCAGAGCAATCGGGGAGATCTTGCGGACCTTTTCAGTTTTCACGGGCTCATCACAGCAACTTTTCATTTTGTTGTTATGCACTAAATGCTAGGTCGCCGTATGGCGGCCGTCCATCATTTTCTAATAATCTTAAAAAGGTCGGTTAATTCTTTGGAAGCTTTTTCAGCCTTGCCGATCCGCGCCGCTTCGACGACGCAGCTTTTCATATGGTCTTCCAGAATCAGCTGGTCCATTTCTTTTAGTGCCCGCTGAATCGCGAGGGAAAGGGTGAGGATATCCAAGCAGTATTTGTCGTCGGAAACCATTTTCTCCAGGCCGGTGAGCTGGCCCCGGATGATTTTGAGGCGATGCCGGACGCGTTCTTTCGAAGCTTTCATTGTTATTAATAGTATACCCCCCGGGGGTATTCTGCAAGTACCCCAATAAAAATAAAAAACCGCGCCTTGGTTTCAAGACGCGGTTTGCACTTAGTCACTTTCTCCAAGCCTTTTTCAGGGTGCAAAGAAGAAGGACGGATGCTCCGAAACACAGTACCGAAAAAGCACCAACCGCCAAAGCAAAACGTATTGGTTCGTCTTGGGGTGGAGTTTGAGGTTGTGGCGTTTCTGCGATGGGCTTTCCAACCCACGCCCTCCACCTCTTCTCAAGTTCGGTGCGGTCAAAACCATACACGCTAAGGAGGGCGTTATCCACCGTTTCCCCTTGGCCCATGGTTGTCAGCAGCTCCAGAATCCTTTCCTCGCCTCCGTGTTCTTGGATGAGGAATGTCACCATGCTTTGAGCTTGGGCATAAGCAGGGCCAATGTCCTGGGCGCGCGTAGGACCTGAGGAAAGAAGTCCAATCGAGAGGGGATTTTGCGTTCCTTCCCGTGTGCTTCCTTCGGTATAAGTTGCCAAGCCCTCACTTAACCAGAATGGTAAGCGATCGTAGGGCCCTTCCATGAGTTGGCTGGTTAAAACATGCGTGAGCTCATGGGTTAAAGTTTCTTCCCAGGAGCTATGCAGAAAGAGAACTGCTGTTTGCATGTTCATGGCCACGCCCAGACTGACAACTTGTTGGTCGCCCCAGCGATCAGCCACAGCCGGCTGCATGTCTGCCCAACTTTGGTAAAAGACTACCCTTATTGGTTGGGATTGGGTTAGGCCAAGCAGGTTCTTAACCTCGCCCAGCGATTTTTCCGTTTGCTCCAGCAGCTGATTGCCAAGATTGTCTCTCCCGTACCAAAAGACGGTTACGTCCTCGCGAGTTTTGCTCTTCCAGGAAAACTGTTGGTCCAAGTACCTAAACGACTGCTCGTTCGTTCTAAGCAGTTGGCCTTGCGAGTCTTCCAGCCGCCAGAAGTAAGTTACTTGGGAAGCCGGGGGAATTTGGCCGCTTACTAGGGAGACGGTGGCAACCGCTCTTCCTCCAGAGATTGGTGCTCTCCGGAAGCTTTGCCCGATCTCTCCCTCGACCGTATAGAACAGGTTTGCTTCCCTAAGAGTGCTTTCAATCTCAATCTCAAAGATCGCTTCTTTGGCAAAAGTATAGGAATAGGATTCGTCGATAACCCTTATTCCAATGCCTTGAGCTTGCGTAGGAACGGGGATCAGAACGGCGACAAAAGCTAAAAGAGTAAGCGCAAATCGAACTCGCGACCTCTCGCCCATTGCATCTCCTCCTTCCTTTTGGGTTTGCTTCGATTATAAAGGGGAAAGGTTGCTAACTCAAATTACCAAGGGCTTAAGTGAAGATTTCTGAAACTGTCCCGCCAGTTATTTGTTTCCTTTCTTCCGAAGCCAGCGCACTGTTGTTCGTTTAAGCAAAGCGAGGACGAAACAATTTTCTTAACGGGAAGTTTTTCCTCCAAAAGAGAAAAACCGCACTGGGGAAAGTGCGGTTTAGTCGATTTCATACTTTTGGAGAAGATTTTCGAAATCTTCGGCAGAAGTGACCCGGCGAATTGCTTTCAGGAAATCGCTAAGGCTGCCGAGCTTGTTCCTTAATTCGCGAATCCGTTTTGGGGTTTGGTCGTCGCCAGAAGCTCCCAATTCGTAGTTTCCAAAGAAGGCAAAATAGGCCTGATTGAGTTTACGAGTCGGGGGAAAAAAGACCTCGTTCAGGCGACACCGGCTTTCTTCCATGAAAGCTTCAGCCTCCTCGATCTTTCCTTCTTCGAGAAGTTTGTCCACCTTCTTGCGGATTGAGAGCATCGTCTGGTCGAAATCCGGAACATCCTCTCCCGGCTCTTCTTCAACTTCCTCCCAGCCGTATTTTGCGCCGATCATTTGAGAAATCTCTTCCGACACTACCTGGCAGGCAGCTTCGTTGATGGGGAGTGTGCCGTTCTTGTTGCCACCGATACTGGTGGAAATTCCCAGCGGGGAAAGCCAGAAGTAAATGTGGCCCCATTCGTGCCCGGCGACCTTTACCAGTTTTTGGGCTGGATAGGGCGCTGACATCGGCGGGAGGGTTGACAACCCCGCTGCGTCAACCACCAGTGCGCTTAACCGTTGGTCCAGTTTCTCGACGTATTCTTCAATTTCCTGCCTTTCCATTGGCGACAAGTACCACCGAAGCAGGGTATTGTTTATAGAACCCTCGGCGTGGTAGATCTTTGATCTTGCCGAAATTATCAAGGTTGTAGGCGGAACTTGAATGCAGAATGCAACCGGAGGGAACCAGATGCCTTGATGTCCAAGCGCCTCCGAGATATCACTGGCTACCATCTCTTCGACCAGGGGGCGAAGAGGGGTATCAAATCTTCCCTCCTCCAGGTCTTCTTCGTATCTTTTGAAAATTGCCTTTCGCCGTTGAATTTCTTCCGGTTGGACAATGGCGAGCGCATCCTTAGCTTTTCGGGCTAAGCTGCGGACCTCATATTCAAACAGCCGGAAGCGATATCTGGAAATCGGGTTCCGGTGCCATCGCCAGAAGCGAAGCTTAAGTGGAAGTCCCATCTCTCCCTCCTTTGTTGAGGTTTGAGTTGATTATACCCCCCGGTGTTTAGGAAATCTTATCGGCGAACTTGAAGAGGACGCGGGTGAGGAGATTGTAATGTCTGATCAGAGGCGCGGGGTAGTCTCGCTCTTGCCCGCCGAACTTGTTTTTAAAAATCGTGAAGCCGGACCAACGCTTGGTTTGCTTAGGAAAGCGGGGATCGGAGACCCCCTCCAGATCGAGCTGTTTGGCGGAATGGCGGAAAAATTTGATGGCCTCCCAAAGCAACAGGTAGGGAGCGTGTTTCTCCCGGCCTTCCGGCGATGAACCGGCGTGGTGGTAATAAACGGTTTCCCCATCTCTAAGAAAAAACGCTCCGGCCAAAGGTCCCGGTTGAACGAGAAAAAGAATGACGTCTTGGCCAAAGGCGTCAGCTTTGGCCCGGAGTTGGGTAAGACTGGGAGTCCAAAATCCCTGCCGGCGCCCGGTTTCTTTTAAAAGTTTATGGAAATTTTGCAACGCCGGTTCGAAATCTTTGTCTCCATGCTGACAACTGTCTACTGTTAACTGTTCACTGCGTGCCTTCCGCACGCTCTGCCGCGCATCTTGGGAGAGATCTTCCCAAAGTTCTTTCTCGGATTTGGTGAGGTCAATCACCAATGTTTTGGTCGGAAGATTTGGACTCGAATCAGGTTTAAACCCTCTGATCTCTGACGCCTGATCTCTGACGCCTAACGGCGGTTCCAGCTTGACGAAAAGGGCGTGGTGTTTTTTAGCGATTCGATCTATTTCCTCAACGGGCGGAATTTCGGCCGGGCGTTGAATCTTAATCACCGATCCTACTAGCGGGACTTTCCTTATATACGCTTTAAAGCCCTTCGACTCCTCTATCTTCCAACCTTGGCTTTGGAGATACTTAGCCCAGCCGGCCGATTGTCGAAGATCGGTGTCCATCTGCTAGCATTGTAGCTGATGGAGATAAAAGAGGTTCTGGAGGAGCGCACTTGGGAAGAGTTTTTAACCCGTCAGCCGCACACCGCTTTCTTGCAGTCTTGGGCTTGGGGTGAATTTCAGGACAAGTTAGGTCTCTCCCACCATCGTTTCGGAATTTATCAAGGCGGGGCGCTGGAAGGGATTTGCCAGGCGCTAGTCGGCCGGCGAAAGCTGGGAAGTTTCGTTTACGTTCCCCGCGGACCCGTCTTGAAAACTCCTGACCGCGGGGAAGTGCAGGCGTTTTTGGAGTATTTGAAGGATTTTGCCGCCCGGCAGAAAGTGGACTACCTCCGCATTGAGCCGCCCTGGGAGGCCGGTTCCGATCCGGAGGAACTTCTTCGAGGAAAATACCGGCGGTCCGAAGCCACCAGCCAGGCGGGTGGGGTTTCCCTGCTTTTGGACCTCTCTCTTTCGGAAGAAGACCTCTTGGCGCAGATGCGCAAAACCACTCGCTACTTGGTGAGAAGCGCGGAGGGTTTGGGGATCGAAGTTCACCGAAGCGCCGACCCGCGAAAGATGGAGGAATTCCACCGGTTGATGAGCGTTACCTATCGCCGGCAGGGATTTGTGCCTCACTCCCGCCGCTATTTGCAAGTGGAATTTGAGTCTCTTGCTCCCCGCGGAATGGCTGAATTGGCCTGGGCGAACTATCAAGGGGATACTCTCTCGGCGGCGATTGTTTTTTCATACGGCGACACCGTTACCTACGTTCACGGCGCTTCGGTGCGCAGTAATATACCGGTATCCTATTTCTTGCTTTGGGAGACGATCAAAGAAGCCAAGAAAGACGGATACCGATACTTTGACTTTTGGGGGATTGCGCCGAACGATGACCCGCGCCACCCTTGGTACGGATACTCTTTGTTCAAGAAGGGATTTGGCGGTTATCGAGTAGATTACGCGGGCTCCTGGGATTATCCCTTGACTCCGCAGTATTGGGCGGTTTTTGGAGTGGAAAAGTTCCGTCGGTTAGTGAGGAGGTATTAATTCCGCCAAGTTCCGTCACCGCGGCGTGTTTTGCTGCGTTCTTTTACTCGTACCAATTCTCGGTAAAGATTCCGCCAATCTTCTTTGGATAGATGGGCCGGCCGGGCCTGCGGCGGTATTTTTGATCCTGCCAATATCCCGGCTTCAAATCGGTGGTGAAGCATTTTACGCGGTTGGGCGAAACCGTGGTGCAGGAACTTTTCCAGTTTCAGCGTGTCTTCGACTTTGGGTTTCGGATAGAGCTCAATGTGGATAATGGCGGAGTCCACTTTCGGTTGGGGAGAGAAAGCTCCCGGCTTAATCACCTTTATAATGCGCGCTTCGCCAAAATTGGCGACAAAATTGGAGAGGTAAGTGGCATCAGGCGGCGTCGCAGCGATCTTTTCCGCGACTTCTTTTTGGACAATAAAGGTAATCGATTTTGGGCGGAACTGGGAATGCAGAATCTTGTGAATGAGGGGAGAGGTAATTTGGTAGGGAATTGCTCCCACAATCTTGGAAGAAGATCGGAAGTATTCCGGATCAAGGTCAAGGACGTCGGCATTAACTACTTCCACATTTTTTATTCCTCTAAGATGTGTTTTGAGAGTGGGGATGAGATCGGAATCAAACTCCACGGCAATAACTTTTCCGGCCAGGCGTGCTAAATTCTTGGTAACTGCTCCTGTTCCGGCTCCGACTTCCAGAACTGTATCGGTTTTTTTAACTTGGGACGACTTAACCAAATCTTCTACAACGCTTTTGTCAACCAGAAAATTTTGTCCTAAAGATCTCTTTGGCCTTAACTCCATTTTGCAATTTCCCCTTTCCTAAAGTATACTCCAGATAACATCTAGAAAGGAGAGATTGTGAAGAAAGTTCACATCCACACTTTCGGCGGCGCGATTGCAGGCAACAAGGCGCCCCCAAGCCCAACTTCACGCCCCTGGGATCTTTGCCTTAACGTTATGCATCTCAAGGACCCGCATGACTCGGGTCTTAAGCCGGAGACACAAAAGATTTTTTTGGGCTTGAATGTGGAGGCGGTGGAGTTTATCTCTTCATTTGCCGATTTCACGGTTCGGGGCGTATTGGAGGAGTTTGATGAGGCGGCTGTTGCCATAAACTGCTGGTGCGGTTGGGCGCGGTCCGTTTCGCTGGCCGAGATTCTTGCCTCCTACTGGCGGGAATCGGGTTTGGAGGTTGATGTGGTACACCTTCACCACGACGTCAAGCCTCCGCACATGTATGAAAGTGAGTTGATTGGCGACTAAGGCATCTTTTTGCAAGATGCCCTTTTTCTTTTTGCTTGACGAAAAACTTTACTGAAATATAATTCCATTGGAGATTGCGCATTCGGCGCAGTCGACTCAACGCCTCGGGCAAAGCACCGTTCCTATGGGAAGATGGAATAGGGAACAAAGCAACGCCGGTTGGCAAGGAGAGAAAGACGTGGTGAACGTTTGGCTAGTTCTTTTTGGGCTTGCAGTAGTGATGCTGGTGTTTTCGCTGAGAGAGTTTAGCCGTCTCAGAAAGGAACGCGACGGCCTGCTGGAACGCATGCGGTATGCCCGTTACAGCGTGATCCCGCTCCTTGAGTCTGCGCTGTATCGGTCAATCAGAGACTGGAAGAAGAAGCACCCCAGAGAAAAGAAGTTCGTTTTGGGGTATGGGGTAGGCATGTTGGGGCTTGGGTCGTCTCGTGATGCCGACCTTTTCTTCCGCGCGTTCTACCATCTCAAACCGATCCCGGCTGAAGAGCGCAAGTTCGACGCCTACGTGGCAAAGCTGGGGACTAAGTTTGGGGTGTACTTCATTAAGTTGTAAGTGCGATCTGCCGGGCGGTGCCTTCCCACACCGCCTTTTTCATTTCCCTACCTCCTTAAGTTGACTAAAACCCATAGCAGATATATCATGCAGATGATTGCACATTCGGTGCAGTCACGCTCAACGCCTCCGGCAAGGCAAACGTTTTCCTGGGAAGACCCTAAGCGAAGTCGAGGGGATGGGGAACAAGGCAGCGCCGATTGGCAAGGAGAGAAAAAGTTGACTCTCGGTTTGTTGTTGGCGGCATTAGGGGTATCGATTTTGGCGATCCACTACTTCTTGGTCGCCCGTCGGCTGAAGTCCGCGCTCGCGGACGAGAAATGGCGCGTAAACGCTATCCGGGGAGTCCTCTTTCCTCTGATGGAGCCTGCGCTCTACAAGGCCCTGAAGAGGACCAAAAGGGAGGGCCGAGGGAGCTTTAACCTGGGTCTCGGCGACACCGAGGCGGATCTCATCTATCGGGCCTTGATGCATGCTGGGGCGCGGGAGGACTCTCATTGGAGAGAGAAGATCTTGGTAAGGATGGACCGGACGGCGACGAAGCTCGGTTTCAATCGCCAGGCTCTCGCGACCGCGGGCTTTCCCTACCACCAGCTGTTCTACAAGTAGCAACCGTCAGGCGGTGTCTTCCCACACCGCCCATTTTTTATGCCGAGCTTCTCGGCATAAAAATCTAGGTTCGGCGGAGCCGAGCCGTTCATTCCTTCAGAATGCTAGGTTCGGCGGAGCCGAGCCGTTCATTCCTTCAGAATGCTAGGTTCGGCGGAGCCGAGCCGTCCTTTCATTTCACAAAGGTATAGATATCCGTATACCTTCGGCCCCAGATCCACCAACCGTGACGGACGTCTTCGAATCCCAGATCAACTTTCTTTCCTTTGACCGCTCCACCGGTGTCGGCGGCTTTGCATTTCCCGTAGCCGGGAACGTAAAAGTATGAGTGAGGTTTGATGACATCCGGGTCGACGGCGCAGATTCCCCAGGTCACCGGTTCATTGGTGAAGTGGGTCCGGCCGGAACAGCCCTTGCAATTGCCGTCGTAGGAGGTGAATTGGAATCCGCTTCGTATGCAGTTATAGCGGAAGGAGACTATTTTCCCGCGGATGGTGTCTCGGACGGTGCGGGGATAGTTCAGCTTGGTTCCCGGGCAGTTGGTGGCGGTTCCTAAGACCGGCTGTTTTTTGATTTCAAGCGGGCCATAGCCGCTGAAAACATAGCCGATCGCCCCGCCGATAATTATGAGCAGCAAAGAGTGGATTGCGGCGGTGGCAATTTTTTCTTTAGTCCTTGATTTAAGCATCGGCCACCCCTCCGGCAGAAAGATGCAGCAGCAGATTTTCCTCGCCGATTTCATTGATAAAGCGGGACGGCAGGCTTTCGGAACGCGCGCCGAAGAGTAAGCGTTCGCGGGCAAAGCACAGGTGGAGCTGCTTTTTTGCGCGCGTCACTCCCACGTAGCAGAGTCGGCGCTCTTCTTCAATTTCCTCGGTGCTTCCCATGCTCCGGACGTGAGGGAGCAGCCCCTCTTCCAGTCCGGTGATAAAGACGTAGGGAAATTCCAGACCTTTTGCAGAATGAAGCGTCATCAGCGAGACCGAGTCCTTGCGGATCCGGCGGGAAAGGGAGTCGGTGGGTTGGACCAGCGCAACGTGTTGGAGGAATTCGGGCAAAGAGCCAAAGGAAGCAGCGACCGAGGAAAGTTCCTTGACGTTCTCAATTCGCGATTGGCCTTCCTCCGATCCGTCATCCAAATAGCCCAAGTATTCGGTAAGCTGAAGAACTTTTTGAATCAGCTGGGCGGGGGTGAGCGCAACGAGATCCTCGCGATTTTGGGTCGTCAAATTAGCGAGCCTCCGCTTGCCGACTTTTTCGGCCCGTTCCCGACTCAAGAGGTCCTGCGGATTTAAGAGGATACGGAGATAGGCCAGGATGTCCTTGACCTCTTTCCTCTCATAGAATTTGGTGCCGCCGATCAGGAGATAGGGGATTCCCCCGCGCATAAAAACTTCTTCCAAGACCCGCGATTGGGCGTTGGTGCGGTAGAGGACGGCAAAGTCGGCAAAGTGCCGGGCGGTTCTTTCCGAAAGAAGGGCGGAGATTTGCGTCGAGAGATAGAAGGCTTCGTCGAGCTCGTTGTCGGCCGCATAGAGGACCACCGGCAACCCTTCTTCGTTATCGGTCCAGAGCTCCAGCGGAATATGGGTGCGATTGTTTTCGATCAGCGACCGCGCCGCCAAAAGGATCCGCTTGGTGGAACGGTAGTTCTGGGCGAGATGAAAAATTTGCGCTTGGGGGTAATCCTGCTGGAAGCGCAGAAGGTTGCGGAAGTCGGCGCCTCTCCAGGAGTAAATCGCTTGGGACATATCTCCCACCACCGTCAGGTTGTGGTGAGTTTTCGAGAGGAACCGGACCAAAAGGTATTGCACCCGGTTGGTGTCTTGGTATTCGTCCACCAAGACGTGCCGGAAAGCTTTCTGCCAGCGAGCCAGTACCTGCGGCTTTTCTTGGAAGAGGCGAGCCGTTTCCAGCAGGAGATCGTCAAAGTCGAGCCCGCTCGCTTTTCTGACCTTTTCTTGGTAGAGAGGATAGATTTCAGCCACCGCTTGCTGAAAGTTCCCCTCCGCAATTTCCTGATATTCCTCGGGGTCGATCATTTCGTTCTTGGCTTGGGAAATGGCCGCGGAGACGGCCGAATGGGAGAAGCGTTCCTCTCCTCTTCCCAGGGATTTAAGGATTTCCTTGATCAGATCGCGCTGGTCGTTCTCGTCATAGATCACAAAGCTGGTGGAGATGCCGATCTCCGGCCCTTCCTTTCGCAGGATGCGGGCGCAGATGGAGTGGAAGGTGCCCATCCAAGGCAAGCGGATAACCGTTTTTGAAGGTTCATCGGCGAGCAGTTTCTCAATCCTTTCCCGCATCTCTTCGGCGGCTTTGTTGGTGAAGGTGACGGCAAGAATTTGTTCGGGGGAAATATCCTCGTGACGAATTAGATGGGCGATTTTGTGGGTCAGGACCCGGGTCTTTCCCGATCCTGGTCCGGCGACGATTAAAGAAGGTCCGTCGGCGTAGCGAGCGGCGGCCTGTTGCTGCGGATTAAGGGAGGCGAGAAGGGCTTCCACGCTATTGATCGTAACATAGGATTAGCCGTTCGGGTACCATTTTCTCGGCTCCTAGAAAATAGTATTCCCGCACCGTTTTTATGCTATTTTTGGGGTGAGATGGCCGTAAAAGTTTTGGATTTTTGGGCGACTTGGTGTCCTCCGTGCAACGTGATGAAACCCACGGTTGAGGAGTTGGAAAAAGAGCTGGCCGGCAAGGTGGAATTTGTGAAGTACGACGTCGATCAGCAAGGAGAAATGGCCCAAAAATATGCGGTGATGTCGATCCCCACCTACGTGATCGAAAAAGATGGTAAAGAAGTTGCCCGGATCAGCGGGGTGCGCTCCAAGGAGGAGTTCAAGAGTTGGGTGGAGGAGCAGCTATGATCCGGGTTGCGATCAACGGCTTCGGCCGGATTGGCCGAACTTTCTTCCGGATTGCTTTTGAACGTCCTGAGTTGGAGATTGTGGCGCTCAACGATTTAGGAGAGCCGGAGAACCTTGCTTATCTGCTCCGCTACGATACCGTTTACGGCCGCTACCCCAAGGAGGTAAAGATCGAGGATGGCCATATGGCGGTGGGGGGAAAGAAAATTAAGATTCTTTCCGAAAAAGATCCGGCCGCGCTTCCTTGGGACAAGTTGGACGTGGACGTGGTCGTCGAATCCACTGGATTTTTTACCGATACCGAAGAAGCTGCAAAGCATCTGAAAGCCGGAGCAAAACGGGTTGTGATTACTGCTCCCGCCAAAGGCGATGCCCCCTACACTTTGATTGGGGCCAACGACGATCAGTTTAATGAGAAGCTCGCGCTCGTAACCTGCAATGCTTCCTGCACGACCAACGCGACCGTGCCGGTGGCGGCGATTATGATGGAAAATCCGGGAGTGGTTAAAGCGATGCTCAACACGGTCCACGGCTACACCGCGACCCAAAATCTGGTCGACGGCCCCGCCAAAAAGGATTTTCGGCGCGGACGGGCAGCGGCCCAGAACATTGTGCCTTCCACCACCGGAGCGGCCGAATCCGTTTATAAATCCCTTCCGGCTTTGGAAGGAGCTTTTGACGGGATTGCAATGCGCGTTCCGGTCGTGAGCGGCTCGGTCGTGGATTTCACCTTCGTTTCCAAGCGCCCCACGTCGGTGAGCGAGATCAACGAGATTTTTGCGAAGGCGGCCAAAACGCCGCGTTGGGAGAAGGTTCTGGCAGTGACCGAAGAGCCGCTGGTTTCTTCCGACATCATCGGGACCACTTACGGTTCGGTCGTGGATCTCTCAATGACGCGGGTCGTCGGGGGAGATTTGGTGAAGGTTCTCGCTTGGTACGACAACGAATGGGGTTACTCTCATACTTTGGTTGAGCATGTGGTCAGGGTCGGAAATCTTATCAAAAAGTAAATCTCGTTAGTAAGTTATTGAAAATTAGAGTTAATTCCTCCCAGATTTTGGGCCAGTTATAATAGAGAATTACGCCGATGGCGGCTAGCAGAATTACTTGAACCAATCCCGACTCGCGGAGGAATTTAAACACTGTCTATAATGATACGATAATTTTGTGGATCCCGAAATTTCTCCTGTAGAAGAGGAAGATCAAAAGGACGGCTCGCTTCGCGAACCTAGTTTTTCCTCTGGAAAAGAAGACGCCGTTCCCGCTGAAGTTAAACAAGTTAAGCCCAAGCGCAAGAATATCTGGCGGAGAATTGGTTTGATCTCTCTCCTCATTCTGGCGACCGCCGTCGTTTTCGCGGCGGGGTACTTTGCCTTAATCCTCTGGCAGCGCTATTTCCCCGAATCTTTTCTAGCGGGTCCCAATCCATATGAGAATTGGCTGGTTTACCGGAGCGAAAATTACGGTTTGGGCCTTCGTTACCCCGACAATTGGGAGGCGACCGAGGTTAGCGCCTCTTTTGTAACTTTTCACCAAAAACCTCAGCAGGAGGGAGAGGTTTTGCCGAAAGATTATGTCAGCTTGGCTGTGGCTTCCAATGCCAAACGAGGAAAAACCGCTTGCGAAACCGACCAGTCCGCCTGCAGCTTTCATGCCAACGGGATTTTCGGTGACCGCTCTTCCACTCCGGAGCAAGAGGTAATTTTCTTCTCCAAAGACGGAAATGATTTCATCCTAACCTGGTTTGAATACGGCGAAGTTGATTACGCTTCAATCTTCGAGGAAATGGGGAAGAGTTTGCGCTTCACCACTCCCGAGAACACCGATGCTCAAAATCCTTAAAGAAGCGGAGGTCGCCGGGAACCGGGTAATCTTACGGGCCGATCTAGACGTTCCTTTGGAGGACGGAAAAGTTGGAGAAGACTATCGCCTCAAAGCCCTCCTGCCGACGCTGAGTTACCTTTTAGAGCGTAACGCCGAAATTATAATAATCGGCCATCTAGGCCGTCCGGATGGGAAAGAAAATCCTGATTTTTCTTTGAAACCTGTTTCCACCCGTCTATCAGAGTTACTTGGAAAGAGTATAGATTTCTTTCCTCAGATAACTCCAAATCCTTCTGGTTTGATTCCTAAGTTAGCGATGCTAGATAATCTTCGGTTTTGGGAAGGAGAAGAGTCCAATGATCCGGATTTCGCTAAAAAACTATCTTCCCTTGGCGATATTTATGTCAACGATGCTTTTGCCGCTTCGCACCGTGCCCACGCTTCAATTGCGGGAATTCCCGAGCTACTTCCGTCTTACGCCGGCCTCCGGCTGGAAGAGGAAATCTCACACCTTTCAGGTGTAATTGAAAACCCGGAGCGGCCGCTAGTGTTTATTTTGGGAGGGGCAAAAACCGAGACCAAAGCGCCGCTAGTTCCGGCCTTTGCCAAGGTGGCCGACCAGGTTCTTATCGGGGGACTCCTGATGTTTGATCATAGTTTGGAGAAAATTTCCCGAACCGTTTTCCCGGTGGATGCGGTTGAGACGTTTGACGTCGGGCCGGAGAGCGTGAAGAAATTTACCCAGATCATCAAGGACGCTAAGACGGTGGTTTGGAACGGGCCGATGGGGAAATGGGAAGATAACCGCTACGAGTTGGGGACGCGGGCGATCGCCGAGGTGTTGGCCGAATCACCGGCCAAGACGATTGTCGGAGGAGGCGATACGATCGCCGCGCTCTCGGCCTTTGGTTTGCTCGAAAAGATGAAATACGTTTCGATGGGTGGGGGAGCGATGCTGGAATTTCTCGCCGGCAAAAAGCTTCCAGGATTATCAGCGCTAGGTTACCAAGCCTAATTCGGAGGCCCACAAAACTCCCTATAATAGTAGTTGTCGCTTTTGCCGACCCCTCGTTTGTGGGGTTTCTCTATAACTACTGACTACTGACTACCGACTACTGGCTACTATATACTTACCTTTGTAATGCCCAAGATTCTTAAGCCCGCGCGGATGGAGAAATGCACCGGCTGCGGGCTCTGCGAGCTTCTCGCCTCCCGGCTCACCAAAGGCAAGCTCTCCTATTCGGGCTCTTTTCTGCAGATCCGCAAGGCCTCCTCAGGCCAGCCGTATTTTAAGGCGATTATCGACTATGGCCAAAAAACCGATTACCCTGAAGTCCGCGATATCTGTCCGGAGAACTGCTATGACATTGAAGAAGGATAAAATGGAAATTCAAAATTCCAATGTTTCAAACGTTTTAGGATTTCGTACTTAGGATTTCGGATTTTAACTTAATGGTTGCACCAACTTTCTTGCAGTTAAATCTCACCTCCCGCACCTTTGAGGTTAAGTCTTATCAAGACCTTATCCCCCGGATTGGGGGATTGGGTTGGGCGCTTGCACTCTACGAGCAGTTTTTCGAAGAAGAGCCGATCGTTCTGGCGGGCGGGCCGCTGAGCGCGGTTTTTCCCGGAGCCTCAAAGACGGTTGCGGTTTTCCGTTCGCCGCAGACCGGTTTCCTTGCGACCTCCTTTGCCGGTGGAAATCTAGCGCGGTTCTTGCGCGCGGCCGGCTACCAAGGCTTGGTGATTCTGGGACGAGCTTCCTCTCCCACGATGGCTACGGTCGACGAGGACAAGATTGAGTTTACCGATGCGAGCCGTTTTCTGGGGTTGGAGACTCCTAAGGTCTTTGAATTGGTTTCTTCTTCGGCGGGAGTGCCGGGACGGCAGTCCGTTTTGGCTACCGGCCCGGCCGCCGAGAAAGGAATTGGCTACTCCCCGCTGTACGTGGATGAGTTCTTTTCGTTTCCCCGGGGCGGACTCGGACGGGCCTTCGCCTCGAAGAACCTAAAGGTTTTAACGGTGGCGGGAGAGAAGAGTGAAGAGATCGCGGATGAGCGCCGTTATCGGGAAGTTTTTGAGTCTCTCTACCGCAAGCTGCAAGGACATCGGGATCTGGCGCAGTTGGGAACGCTCCGCAACTTGGCGGTGGAGAAAAAGATTTCCGCCGTGCCGACTAACAACTTGGCCGAATCCAGCCTGTTGGGTGAGGAACTTTTGGCCCCTTCCTTTGCTGAGAAAATGGCGGCGCGGCGGATCTCTTGCGGAGGATGTCCGGTCGGTTGCATCCACCTTCTTAAAGGCGACAAGCGCTTTACTTTCTATGACTATGAGAGCGTCGCCGCGCTGGGTCCGCTGTTGGGAATTTTTGAGCCCGTAAGGGTCGCCGCGCTTCTTGAAAAAGCTTGGGGTTTGGGGTTGGATCCAGTTTGCTTAGGAACCGTATTGGCTTATTTGACGGAAACGGAGAAGCTCAATTTCGGCAATGAGGAAACTTATTTGACCCTCACCGACGCCTTGTTTGCGGGCCGCGAGCCGTGGGCGCGCGATTTTCGCGAGTCCGTGCCGGTTTACCCCAAATCCTTAGGGATCACGGGTTTGGGATTTCTTCCTTACTTTAATGGTTACGCTTCCTTACTCTCACAAGTTCTTTTCCTTGGCGCGACTACCGAAGAGAATCGCGGCTTCCTGCTCGATCTGGATCTCCTTGAGCGTGAGATCGATCCGGCCGAGCTGGTTAACCAACTGGTGGAAGCGCAGTATCCTAAGACCTTAGCCGAATCCCTGGTCGGCTGCGGCTATTTGGCCTCGGTCTTTGAAGACCCGGCGACCTCTTTTTCAGCGCTGCAGGCGCTGGGGGCGGAATTTTCCCACGATCATTTGCAAAAAACCGCCCGAGATACATTTCGGCAGAAGCTCATTCTGCAGCATCGGACGGGGTTCCGCCCCGCAGATGTTAAAATTCCAGAGAAGTTTTTCCAAGTTCCTTCTCCGCAGGGTGTCTTGGAAAAAGAGAAATTTGGGCGGATGGTTCAGATATACGGGGATAAATTCTATGACCCAATACAGTAATCTTGATGCACCGCGATACCGAAAACCGCGTTTCATTGACCTGGATGCCCCAAAACCAAAGCGAAGATCTAGGCGCAAGCGGCTGATTATTTGGTTGGCAATTCTCCTTATTTTAGGGGGAGGACTCTTCGCTTTCTATCGGACTCCCTTCGTCCAAAGTATTCTCGCCCCTATCTCCTTCTTTGCTCGTCTGGCCCAGCCCGTCAAGCTTACCGAGGTGGACGGCCGGGTAAACGCGTTGATCTTAGGATTGGACTCTCGGACGGACAGTTTTCAGGGACTCACCGATACAATCTTGGTAGGATCGGTATCAGTGGCTGAGGGCCAGCCGGCTTTGATTTCGATTCCCCGTGATTTTTGGGTAACCCTGCCTTGCGGCAATAACAAAATCAATGTCGCCTACAATTGCGGCGGCGGTGCTTACCAAGCGAACACCCGCTTTGACCAAGAAAAGGCGGCCAATTTTGCCAAAACAAAGATTGAGGGGATTCTCGGGATCAAGATTCCCTATTGGGTGGTTGTGGATTTTGAAGGATTCAAAGAAATTATTAATACGCTCGAGGGGGTCAAAGTTTGCGTGGAACGGACCTTCGATGACTATTCTTATCCCGTCCCCGGCCGGGAGAACGCCCATCCGCTTTCCTCCCGCTACGAGCATCTGCATTTTGAGGCCGGTTGCCAAGTAATGAGCGGGGAGACCGCTTTGAAATATGCCCGTTCCCGAAATGGAACCAATGGTGAGGGTTCTGATTTTGCCCGCGCCCTTCGGCAACAGAAAGTGATTTTGGGTGTGAAAGACAAGATCCTTTCGCTGAATCTTCTGCTTAATCCGGGAAAATTGAGCAAGCTTTACCAGGATATCACCAACGCTGTACGGACCAACGCGAGCTTTGGAGAAATCCGCAAAGCCCTTGAGATCGCCGGGAAGCTTGGAGATTTGAGTCAAGTCAAGAGCTTAGTCGTTGATCCCGCATCCGGTTTGGTCTACCACCCGGCCAACTCGGCTCCTTACGGTGGGGCTTACGTTTTGATTCCTAAGGTTGGCAATTACAGTAAGATTCAGGCGGCCGTGAGAAAACTCTTGTTTGGTAGTGAAACCGGGGAAAAATCGGGAGGGAAGCCGTGATCTTTGTTTTTCACGGTGAGGGCCAGCCGGCGCTGCGCGAAAATTTCTTAAGATTTAAACAACGATACGCTTCCACTTCTTTTTGGGAGGGAGAAGTTGAGGAGCTCGCACACCGTCTGAGTTCTCTTTCTTTATTCGAGAAGCAAGATCAACGCCAGTTAGTCGCTTGGGAAGATCCCCCCTTAAAAGAGCTGGCGAAACCCCGGCTCGCGGAGTGGGGAAAAGGGGAGCAGGATTTGGCGCTGATCTTCCCGCACCGATTGTCAGCCGGAGATTTGGAGAGATTCTCCGATGCCAAGATTTTTTCCTTTGTTCCCCAGATTCCCAAAGACGTTTTTCCGCTGTTGGATGCTTTAGTCTCCCGCAATCGCAAGGCCGCCTTGCTCCATGTCCACCGGCTCCTTGGCGAAGGTAAGGATTTGGACTTCATTTTGAAGATGATCGTCTGGCAGCTACGCGCTCTGGTACGGGTAAAAAGCGGGGCGGTGCGGGGCATCAACCCTTATGTCGTCAAGAAGCTGCAGAAATATGCCGGCGCTTGGGATTTGGAAAAGCTGCGCCGTGCTCTTTCTGCCGTCCTCGAAGAAGACTTGCGCCGCAAGCAAGGAAAGAAGCGGCCTCTAGACCTGTTGATCAACCGGATTATTCGGTAGTTTATTGGAGAATGCCGGTTTGTAGGACCGGGTTGAGCGGTTCGGCAGATTTTTCCGAAAAGTTAAGCTGGGACAGCACGCTGGCGTTCTCGAAGAAGAGCCAACCTACCCACGAGAGGATGGCGACCAGGGTTAAGATCAGAACGGCTGTTAGATATTTTGTCATTTTTGTCTCTTTTTTATTTTATAGACGCTCGCCGAAGGCGAGCTAGCATTTTCTCAGTGATCATCGAAAATGTAGAAAGCCTTTCCGCGCCCCACGACTTCCAGTGTGGCACCGCCTTCTCCAAGACGCAGAGAAGTTTGGAACAGATCGAGTTGGATCAGTTGCCCATTCTCCAGCTCTTTGAGCAAGGTTACCAGGGATCCCCGCGGCCCCGAGGAAAAGAAATCAAAAACATAGGATCCGACTTCGCCGGAGGTTGGGCTTTGTTCTTGGGGGCGGAAAACAACAGATTTCAGCTGAAAACCGGCCTTGCCGGCATCGTTGTCCAAAGCTTGGATGATCTGAGGTTGGGTGTGGCCCTCCGGGACAATCACTCCCAGCTGGGCGATTTCCGGCGAAGAAAAGAAAGCGGTTCCTGCTTGATCAAGAGAAATGATCTTTTCGGTGAGTTCAGTCTCGTATCTTTCGCCTTCGCGGAGTTGGATGTAGGCGCGCAGAGTCGCCGCCGCCAACGGCCGTAAGCTGAGGACGCCAAAAACCAGAACCGTTAGCAGGGTAAAGAGGATCAGAGTGTAGTCCGCTTTCTCGGTTTGGGTGAAGTAGGGCCTTATTTTTGTGAGGTAATAATAATAGCCAATCATTGTTAATAGTGCTTCCCTTCGCTAACGCTCAGGTTGCCCTTTCGTTAAGAAAGCTAGAGTCTCCGACTCGTCTTTTTGCTTCGCGAATAAATACCAATCATTAGCGGAGTTTCTCCTTATCAAGACCGAGCTGCATCGCGAAAACGAAGTCTCCATCCCGATTGAGGTTTCCGGAGGTAAGCAGAGCTTCCCGAACCCCTTCCTCCTTAAGAATGTTGGCGACGAAATTGGCAAAGGACAGCCCTTGAGGAGTTTCCGCAATTAACTGAAGCTTTTCGCCTTCAAAGACAACCGTGATTAGAGTGACGGCGGGGGGTTTGATCCTGTTAAGGGTTTCGATGGCGCAAGAAACGCAAAGTCCTTTCCGGACCAGTCTAATCTGTTCCAGCTTGCGCTGAGTACGGAGGAAAGTTTGTTCGAAATCGCTGGCTTCCGCAACGACCTTTTCCTTTTCTGCCACCGAAGCGGAGAGCTTTCTGAGATCAGTTTCCAGTTTTGCTCGAAAAGCAAAAATTCCCAAAAAAGACAGCTGTAAAACGATAATTAAGGGTATCCCGATGGTTCTTGCCCAAAAAGAGATTAACTTAGACTTCCCGGTCGAGGTCGTTGGTGAGAGGAGTTCGATCCCCGGCCTCTCGGCGGGGGGTGGGGCGGTTCCTGCCATTATTTCGTGCAGCGAATTGAAACCGAGCTTAGCGAGGATATCATTTGGTCCCTTTGCTTAACCTGCTTTTCAGCCGAGCCGCCCTATTCTCGGAAATAATTCCGCGCTTGGCGGCCTTGTCGATCGCTTTTGTGACCTTTGGGAGAGTTTTCGGCGTAACTGCTCCTTTCAATGCTTTTTTCAGTTTATCCTTTACTTCAAGGTTAAGGGCGGCCTTCCGCCGGCTCTTGCGTAGATTTTTGTAAGCGCTCTTCAGGTGCGGCATCAGTGTTATGTTAGCATTTTATCGCATGTGGATCTTCCGTAAAGCTCGGGATTTTCTCTTTTCAAGACAAGTTGATGTTCTCTCGGCGGCAGCCGTTCTCAGCGGTTCAATTTTTGCTTCCCGCATCTTGGGTTTGGTCCGGGACCGAGTCTTAGCGCATTATTTTGTCAGTGAAGATATCGCAGTTTACTTCGCTGCCTTCCGCTTGCCCGACACTTTGTTTGAGGTTCTAATTATGGGTGCGCTTTCTTCCGCTTTCATTCCCACCTTTATCTCATATATTTCTCGTAAGAAAGAAGAGGAGGGCTGGAAGGTTTCGGGAATCATGATGAATCTCTCTCTTCTCGTGTTTTTGATCCTGGCCGGATTTGTTTTTGCTTTCGCCAAACCTTTTTCCGCGGTGGTCGCGCCCGGCTTTTCTTCCGCCGAAATTTCTTTGATGGCGCAGCTAACGCGGATCCTCTTGGCGGCTCAGGGTTTCTTTGTCCTCTCCTCTTTTTTGACCGGTGTACTGAAATCATACCAGCGATTCTTGGTCCCGGCCCTGGCGCCGATCTTTTATAACCTGGCGATTATCGCCGGCGTACTTTTCCTTTCCGGTTCGGTGGGGATCTACGCGCCGGCGTTGGGCGCGGTGGGGGGTGCGTTTCTGCATTTTGCGACCCAGATTCCTCTGGCAGTTAAGCTGGGATTTCGGCCGGTGCTTTCGTTTGATTTATTTCACCCCGGCGTAAAGAAAATTTTCCGGCTGGCCGCGCCTCGGGCTTTGGAATTGGTTTTTCTCCAAGTTTTGAAAGCTTCCGACCTCTTCTTCTCTTCTTTAATCACCACCGCTTCTTACGGTTATCTAACTTTTGCTTCGCACTTGGAGATGATTCCTGTTTCTCTCTTTGGTTTTTCCTTGGCGGATGCTTCCTTGCCGACTCTTTCTTACCGGGCAGGTAAAGAACAGGAGTTCCGCGAGATCTTTTTCAACACTTTCCGTCAGATTATCTTTCTCACTTTGCCGGCCGCGGTGGCCTTTGCGGTTCTGCGCATTCCTTTAGTGCGTTTAGCTTTCGGAGCGGCGCGGTTTAACTGGGATTCGACCGTTTTGACGGGATACACTCTTTCGCTTTTTGCCGTGGGAATCTTGGGCCAAGCGTTAACGGTTTACTTTGTGCGGGCTTTCTATGCGCTTTCGGATACGCTGACCCCGATGATCGTGGGGATCACAAATGTGCTGTTGAACATTGCTCTTTCCGCCTACCTGACGTTGGTTTTAAGGCTTCCCGTCTGGGGATTGGCGGCGTCTTTTGCGATTACCGTTTTGATCCAAGCTGCAACCCTGGGCCTGCTCTTAGCGCGGCGGAATCGGTTTCCCTTGAAGGAATTCATCCTTCCCGGAGTTAAGGTGGGGGTGGCGGCGTTATTTTCGGGGCTGGTAATGTATGTGGTTTTAAAGGTATTTGACCGTTCGGTTTGGGATCAGCAAATCTCTTTCTTGGGCCGTTTTGCCTTGCCGGAGCAGTGGGCGGATTTTGTGCTGGATACCCGTTATACCAAGAACCTAATTATCCTGACGGGGTTTGTGGCGGTTCTCGGCGCGGCGGTTTACCTATTTTCCTGCCGGCTTCTGCGAGTTCGAGAACTTTCCATCTTTTCCGAGGTTTGGAAAAGGATCCTTCGCTTCAAGAAAACTAGTGTTCCGGCAACAGTCGAGGAACACGAACACTAATGACGCAGCGTCAGTCACCGCTTCCTGCGGGGCTCCGCCAACGGTGGGAGCGAGTAATTATTGCAACCGAGCATGAGCGAGGACAGCACTAAGTTTATCCGAAATTTTGCGATCATTGCCCACATCGATCACGGCAAATCCACGCTCGCGGATCGTTTGATGGAAGCGACCGGCGTTTTGCCGCCGGCTCAAACGGAAACTCCGAGAATTGATCGGATGGAGCTCGAAACCGAACGGGGAGTAACGATCAAACTTAAGGCCGTCCGCCTCCCCTACGAACTACATGCTACGAACTACGTGCTTAATATGATCGACACTCCCGGACACGCCGATTTTTCCTATGAGGTTTCCCGTTCGTTGGCGGCTTGTGAGGGAGCTCTCCTGCTTGTGGATGCCACTCAAGGAGTGCAGGCTCAGACCCTTTCCCATTTGGAAAAAGCGCGGGAGCTTGGGCTAACGGTAATCGGGGTGATTAACAAGATCGATTCGCCGCTGGCGAGAGTCGCGGAAACCGAGAAAGAGCTGCGGGATTTGGGAATCGAGGGGGAAATTTTGCGGATCTCTGCGCTGAGGGGAGAGGGGATTGATCGGGCGCTGGAAGCGGTTGTTGCCCGAATCCCTCCGCCCGGTGGTGAGCTTGTCGAACCATTCCGCGCGCTGGTTTTCGATTCCACTTTCGATGCGCATCTTGGAACAATCGCCTACGTACGGGTGGTCGATGGGGAGATCGAGTCTTCGCATCGTCCGACCGTCAAATTTCTTGGTACCAAAGTTTCCACTCAAGTTAAGGAGCTGGGCTATTTTTCTCCCGATCGAAAACCAACTCCTGCTCTTCGAACCGGGGAAATCGGCTCGATTGCGACGGGGATCCGTGATCCCCGCGAAGTCCGCGTGGGCGATACGATCGTTGAATCGTCCGATCGGCAAGTCGGCCCTCTCCCGGGCTACCGGCCGCCCCAATCTTTTGTTTTTGCTTCGTTCTTCGCGAAGAATTCCGATTTCGAGGAATTTCGCAAAGCGCTCCAAACCCTGCGGCTCGAAGAGCCGGCGATTTCGGTCGAGGAGATCTCCTCAACCGCCTTTGGACGAGGGGTTAGGATCGGATTTTTGGGGACTTTTCATCTTGAAATCGTAAGAGAAAGATTGACGCGGGAGTTTGGGCTGGAGTTGGTAGTAACCAAACCGACGGTTGCTTTCCACGGTTTAGAGGAAGAACCTTGGATTCTTTTAACGGTTTTGACGCCTGCGGAATTTTTATCGGGAGTGGCGCGGCTGGTGGCGGAGAGGCGGGGGAAGTTAGGAGAAACCGAAATTCTCGGTAACCGCTTAAAAATCTCAACTGAGCTGCCGCTTTTGGAATTTGTCAGAGGATTTTATGACGCGTTGAAAAGCAACTCAAAAGGCTACGCCTCATTATCTTGGGAGTTTCTGGATTACCGTCCCGCCCGGTTGGCAGAGCTGGAAATTATCGTTCACGATCGGCCGGTGGAAGGGTTGGCCGAAATTGTTCTGCGGGAGGAGGCGGAACGGATGGGGCGCGAAAAACTTAAGAAGCTGAAGGAAATTCTGCCGCGGCAGCAATTTGCCTATGCAATTCAGGCCAAAGCCGGCGGCAAAATTCTGGCCCGCGAAGACGTTCCCGCCGTCCGCAAGGATGTTCTCGCTAAACTTTCGGGCGGGCACGTCGAACGCAAAATGAAAAAACTGAAAGAGCAAAAGAAGGGAAAGGCGCGGTTGGCGAAATTCGGAAAAGTTGAGATGCCGCCCGAGGCTTTTTTGGTTTAATATATTTGCAATGACCCCCGCGGTTTTGTGCTTTATCGTAAAAGATGACCAAGTTCTTTTGGCAATGAAGAAGCGCGGGTTTGGCGAGGGTTGGTGGAACGGGGCTGGGGGGAAGATAAAAGATGGGGAAACGCCCTTGGAGGCAATTCTGCGTGAGATGCAGGAAGAAGTCGGAATTGTGCCGCATGATCCAGTTCACCACGGAACTTTGCGCTTCTTTTTTGAGGACGGAACTCCCGATTGGGAGGTGCGGGTGTTTCGAGCCGAGGAATTCGACGGGGAGCCGTCAGAGAGCGAAGAAATGAGACCGGCTTGGTTTAATTTTGAAGATATTCCTTACGATTTGATGTGGAAGGATGACCCCCATTGGCTGCCGCTTCTTTTAGAAGGGAAGCGCTTTGAAGGCCGGTTTACTTTCCGCGACAATTCCACTTTGCTGTCTCACGAGGTGACGGAGCTTTAAAAAGTTAAACCCGGAGGGTTTAAAGGTTATGCGGGGTTTGACCTTTTTCACGATTGGTTTATCCTTAAGACGATAACCTGAGACGAAAGGAGCGGGAAACCATGGATTTTCTGGTCGAGCAGGCTTACGCCAATGACATTCCGGCGATCCAGGAGATTCTGCGGGCCGGCAATCTGTCGGATAATTTTTCCCAGTGCCGGTTTGTTCTCAAGGCCTCTTCGCAGGACAGAATCATTGGAGGCATCGGCATTGAGTTTTGGGACGGGTTCGTCTCTCTCCGCGGCCTGATCGTAGCGAAAGAGTTCAAGCGCCAAGGGGTTGGCAAGGCGTTGGTGGCCGAGGCCGTCAAGCTTTGCCAAAGGACCGGGGCCGAGGGCATCTATGCCTACACCATGTTCTGGAACCAGCGGTTCTTTTATACCCGCGGTTTCGCGCGTGTTCCCAAGGAAAGTGCGCCGGCGGGTGTGGCGGCTTCGGCCGTTTTCCACTTTCCCCACTATCGCCCCTGCTGTTTGATGGAATATCAGGGAGGATCAAGATGAGACTCGTTTCCGATCCGGTGGCGGAGACGATTCGGCGCTACGATGAGTTCGCCGAGGAGTACGCCGACCGTTGGCTGAATCCGGCGGCGATGGCCGAACAGCGCGATTTCTTTATGTCCAACCTTCCCGGCTCGCGGGTTTTGGATGCCGGATGCGGACCAGGGCGCGATGCGAAGTTTTTTACGGCGATGGGATGTGCGGTGACGGGGATCGATCTTTCATCCGCATTTCTTGATATCGCCCAGAGTCTCGTTCCGCGGGTAAGTTTTGCCCGGATGGATATGTGTCATACGGCTTTTGCCAATGACTCATTCCACGGCGTTTGGGCCTGCGCTTCCCTCATGCACATTCCGCACGGCCAGGGCCTTTCAACGATGAAAGAGCTGGTGCGGGTTCTGCTCCCCGGCGGTTCCCTCTACGTCAGCGTGAAAGAAGGGGAGGGTCGGGGATTTGACGAGCGGGGCATTTTCTACGCCTACTATCATCTGGAGGAGATGGCGCGGTTGGCGGAGGCTTCCGGCCTGGAGGTCTTGCGGTTGAAAGAAGTTCCCAGCCACACCGGCCACGCCGTTTTCATCGATCTGTTCGCCCGAAGGGTAGGTTAATCACCTGCCCTTTTTTTGCTTTTTTGGCAGATATTTGGTTAAAATGCTAATACCGTGGCGGAACTTACTGCAAGACAAGTCGAGATTTTGAAAGCGATCATTGAAGAATTTATCGCCGGCGCCCAGCCGGTGGGTTCGGAGGAACTGACCGAAAAACGCCAGTTTGCTTTCTCTCCGGCAACCGTGCGTAACGAGATGGCAGTTCTTCATCAAGAAGGATTTATCGAAAAGGAGCACTCTTCCGCCGGCCGTCAACCGTCCGAACTGGGATTGCGCTATTACCTCACTACTCTAATGCAGGAACAGGCCTTGCCGGTTTTGCAAGAAGTCGCGCTCAAACAACGGCTTTTTCAATACCGCCAGAGCGCCGGGCGGATGTTGAGGGAGGCGGCACTGGCTCTGGCGGAAGCCGTCGGCTACATCGGGATTGTGACGACTCACGAGGGAACGGTTTACCACGCCGGGACCAAAAATGTTTTGGAGCATCCCGAATTCTTTGATATCAATGTGACCCGGGCGGCGCTGAATCTCTTGGATAGCTACGATCTTCTGCAGGATCTTTTCTCCCGGGCTTCGGACCCCAAAGCCGTAACGGTTTTGATCGGACGGGAATTGGGAGTGGCTAATTTAGAGCCGGTCGGTTTGGTTTTTGCGCACTGGGGCAACGGACAGAAGGGTGGGGTGGTGGCGATTTTGGGACCGGCCCGCCTCAATTATGCCGTCGTCGTTCCTCAAGTCCGTCATTTATCCCAACTCCTAACTGAATTAGCTCCTTCCTTTTAATCGGGATAAATGCTAGGTTCGCGAAGCGAGCCGTCCAATTATGCGGTGGTCGTCCCGCAGGTAAGGCACCTTTCGCAATTGCTGACCGAGTTAGCCCCTTCTTTCTAAAACCTGTGCTTCTGGAATAGGAAATTGTGGTTCAACCCCCCTGCACTTGCAAGCGGTCTCGGTTGTGGCTACAATGTATACATTGATTTGGTGGGCTTGCCCACCAATTATTTTGAGAAAGTAAAAAATGGACGCTCTGATAAAACAGAGCTAGCATTTTAAGAAGAAAAAATGTCAACAACCGAATTTAGTGCTGCAATCAATCAGCTCGCCGCCGAGCGGGGGGTTTCCCCGGAATCAATTATTGAAGGGGTGAAGCAGGCCCTCGCCGCCGCCTACCGCAAGGATTATGGTGTCCCAACTCCTGAAGTGGAAGAGGGTAAAGAGCCGAAGGACGATATTGAAGTTCAATTGAATCTGGAAACCGGGGAAGCCCGGATCTTTAAAGAAGGAAAAGATGTGACTCCTTCCGGTTTTGGCCGGATCGCCGCCCAAACCGCCAAACAAGTTATCCTGCAGAAAATCCGCGAAGAGGAAAAGGAAGCGATTCGGGCCGAGTTCAAGGAGAAAGCCAGAAGCATCGTTTCCGGCTTCGTTTTCCGGGTGGAAAACGGGGTGGTTTTTGTGGATTTGGGGCGGACGCAGGGAATCCTTCCGCCTTCCGAGCAGATTTCGGGTGAGCAGTACCGAACCGGGGCGCGGGTGAAGTCGTTGGTGAAGGAAGTTCAGGAGGGGACCCGGGGGCCGGAAGTTTTGCTTTCGCGGACCGATCCGGACTTTGTGACTGAGCTTTTCTCCTTGGAAGTTCCCGAGATTTCGCAGGGGATTGTGAAAGTAGAAACGATCGCTCGGGAAGCCGGCCGGCGCACCAAAATGGCGGTCTCCTCCAGTGAAGAGCGGATCGATCCGGTCGGATCCTGCGTCGGGCAAAAGGGCGTGCGCGTTCAAGCGGTGACGCATGAGTTGGGCGAGGAGAAGGTTGATATCATTCCTTACTCGGCGGACGACGCGACTTTTGTGGCCTCGGCGCTTTCTCCTGCAAAAGTCATTGAAGTGAAGCTCAAGCCCAAGAGCCGGACCGCCGAGGTGGAGGTGCCGGAAGACCAGCTCTCTTTGGCGATCGGTAAAGAGGGGCAGAATGTTCGTCTCGCCGCGAAGCTCACCGGCTGGCGGATTGATATCAAAGGCGCCGGGGCGGTCTTCGCCGAAGGGACCAAGGGGTTGGAGCTAACCGCGCAGGGGATTTCGGGCCGGGTTGCCAAGATTCTAGGGGAAGCGGGGATTGAAAGCGTGAAGCAGTTGAAAGAAAAACCGTTTGAGGAAATAAAAACTATCAAAGGGTTGGGCCCGAAGGCGCTGACCGAGATTAAAAAAGTAATTGCCAATGTCCAAAAAACAGGAGCATCCGAAAATCCAGCGAGCTAATGTCGCTACCCGTCCTCCCATCGTCGTTGTCCTCGGACATATCGATCACGGGAAGACGACTCTTTTAGATTACATTAGACGCGAAGCGTTTAATGCTAGGTCCGCTGAAAGCGGGTCGTCCGTCCGTCCCATCGATGTAGCCGCGAAGGAAGCCGGCGGAATTACCCAAAAAATCGGGGCCTACCAGGTTGCTGAGCCTTCCGGCCGGCGGATTACTTTCATTGACACTCCCGGGCACGAAGCTTTTTCCAAGATGCGGCAGCGGGGGGCGGGGGTGGCGGATTTGGCGGTTCTGGTTGTCGCGGCGAACGACGGAGTGAAGCCCCAAACGGTCGAAGCGATCGCTCACGCGAAAGCCGCCGAGGTTCCTTTGGTCGTGGCGATCAACAAGGTGGATTTGGCTTCCCCGCAAGATCTCACCAAGGTAAAAGGCCAACTGGCAAAGGAGGGAGTGGTGGTTGAGGATCAAGGCGGTAAAGTTCCTGCAGTGGCGGTTTCGGCCAAGACCGGCGCCGGCGTGCCGGAGCTTTTGGAGATCATTGGCTTATCGGCCGATCTTATGGAGCTGAAGAGCGAAGCGGAAGCGGAGCTGGCAGCGGTGGTGATCGAATCCTCGCTTTCTTCCCAGCAAGGGCCGTTGGCGACGCTGGTAGTA
>Ga0154864_101_pt1 | contig 55126 bp, 47 predicted proteins | sample Rifle2008BG19ft_FD_105836 | JGI IMG/M metagenome (GOLD analysis project Ga0154864, IMG submission 105836) | candidate division WWE3 bacterium RBG_19FT_COMBO_53_11 | reverse complement strand
CCCAGACCTCCGCGCCGCCGAAGTTGTAGGTCCCGGCGTAGAGGTTTCCCCCGTAGGTAGCCAGGGAATACACGACGGAATTGCTAACGTCCCCGAACCCGTCGGTGTTGGATTGGCTCCAAGTTAAAGCGTAAGCCGGATTGGGAAAATAAAAGGCGGAAAAGACCGTGAGGACCAAGGAAAGGGCCACCGTCGAAATTCGGTTCCTGTTTTTCCAGAGATTTTTAATTATTTTCTTCAGCGGCTTTCGCATTTGTTTACGCAAAAAACAGCCCGAGTCGGACCGCAGACCAAGAATTTCCAGGTTCAACTACAATATAGAGAAACTGAAGACTCAAAAACAAGACCATCAGATCCTGTCTCATTTCTCCGGAGGGTGAGACCGTGATTACGGGATCGGGAGGGCCTAGGTCCACTTGCCCCTCTTTTTCCGCAATTCCCCGAAACTAACCCCGCTTCAGGTATTACTCCAAACAGGCACGCAAAACGGTTCGTTAGCCGTTCTCCAAAATGTTACAATTCAGGCGCCATCGGGAATTGCTAGGTTTGCGAAGCAACCCGTCCAATTGCACCCGTTAAGAACTGCCATCCTACCCTTTAACAAGTACTTCGGGCCGATGAAATACACCCACATATCCCAAAAACCGTACTGTTGCGTTCCGGCGTGCGTGCAGATGATTTTGCGCCGAAGGAAAATGCCCATTTTTGGACAAACAGATATTGCTTATGATTTAGGAGTCGTTCTGCCACCCAAGGATCGGTACCTTCTGCCAAAGTCCCATAGAGGCCTGAAACCAAAATCAGGATGGGGAACGCGGATAGATCTTAAAAAATACTCTCTTACGGCCTTTTTTAAACGCCACGGTTTTCCCCTGCATGAAAAATACTTTTCGGCAAAGAGATTTTTGTCAACCAAACAATTTAAGAAATTCTTGTTAGAAAATATTGGAAAAGGAAATGATTTGCTAGTGTGTTTCAATTCTCCACTTCTTTACCACAGGGAAGGATCGTGGGGACATGCCTCGCTTATCGAAGAGGTAGAAGAGGAAAGCGTAACATTGCGTGATCCTAAACCCCAGTACAAACTCGCGCGGAGAGTTTTACTGAACGATTTACTTGCTGCATTGAAAAATCACTATCACGGGGGTATCTGGGTAGTAAGTGATTTAAAGTATATTTAGCGTCCGGTAAGGACTGCCAATAGGACGGTCGCCTTAGGCGACCTATCTATTGCTAGCGATCTTACGATCGCGTCCAATAGTCCCCCGAGCGTAGCGAGGCGACTATTTGTTAATGCGCAGCATTAATCAATCCCCCAACGCTAAATCTCCAAGATTGCTAGAATGCCCTTGAAATGCCCAATCAGCATGGCCGGCGCCTGACAATTCAAACCGCCATTGAAAGCATTCAGGCCAAGGTCCGCGCTCGGCGCTCCTGGATCGAAAAACTGGAAGATCGGCTGGTCGCGATCTTCGGAACGATAGAGTTCCTGATTTTCAACCTCTCTTTATTCGGCACTTGGATCGCGCTCAACTCGGGAGTAATACCCGGTCTAAAGCCGTTTGACCCGTTTCCGCACATTTTCCTGACTACGACGGTCTCACTGGAGGCGATTATCTTGGCAATCTTCGTCCTGATTACCCAAAACCGGCAGGAGCGAATCAACAGTTTGCGGGAGGAAATGGGATTGCAGATTGACATCATCACCGAACAGGAGAATACCAAGATCCTCAAAATCCTGGCTGAAGTCCTTAAAAAAATGGGTGTTGACGTGACCCGCGACCCCGAAATTAAGAAGATGCTTGAACCTCTTAATCAGGAGGAGATCGAACGCCAACTCGAAGATCAGCTTAAGAAGAAATAGGTAAAAAGGACGGCTCGCGATGCGAGCTCTAGCATTCCGAGGGAATGAACGGCTCGCTTCGCTTATTAGTTTTTCCTACGAAAAAAAGGAACCCACCCGGCCGTCGGCGCTTTTAGCTGAGCTGATCCCACGCAAGATAAGGTGGGTCCCCGCAGTTCCGATCCGTGGATCGAAGCGATTGAGGGTCCCTGCAAAGCAGGTTTGCGGAATCGCTCACCGGCCAAACGAACCAGGTAGGCAATTTAATAATAGCAGATAGAGAATGGCAAATACTGATTATTATAGTATACATAATATACTATAATAGAACTCGAGAACCTTGATATTTTCGCCAAGTTACTAAGGAACAACGTAATCAATTAAATAAAGGGGAAGCGATCAAATAACTCCGAAGAAGAGGGCAGCGGCCATTGAGATCAAAACCAGCCAAACCTTCCGGTTCCAAGCCAGTACCTTTGCCCCGTCCAAGATTCCCAAAGGAAGGAGATTGAAGAGCGCCAGCCAAGCGTTAATCTGATAACTGGAAGAGATTAAATCGATCCCTTGAGTATCGTAGAGCGGAAGGACTAAAGAGATTCCGGCGCGGGCAAGAAATCCGAAAAACAGCGCCAACAGAATATTTACCAAGGGTCCGGCCGAAGCTATTTTCCCATAGGTATTAATCCGGGTTACTCCCCCAATCACGACCGCCCCGGGAGCGGCAAAGACAAAACCGGTAAACGAGAGGAGAACCGCTAAAAGCAGAAGCATATCATCGGCGCGGAATTCGGCAAAGAGGTGATAGCGCTGGGCCAAGAATTTGTGCCCGAAGATCTCGTGCGCAATGAAAGAAACACCAACCGTAAGAGAATAAATCGCAAAAGCGCGGATCAGGACCGGCAATCCCAAGGTGGCGAGGGAATCGAAACCTAAAATCGCGATTGCGATCGCCAGCGAGATTGCCGCCCAGGCCTTAATTAAGTCGCGGATTTCTTCGGGAGAAAATTGCATTGATTCAGATTACCATTTCTCCCGTGTGTTACAATCGAGCGTTAGCAAGATTGATAGCGAAAGCGTTCAATCGAGCGTTAGCAAGATTGATAGCGATCGTAAACCGATCGCGTCGAATTGCGAAATACTATGGCAAAAATCTGTTTCAATTGCGGGAAAGGCACACGATTCGGGCACAATGTTCCCGCCCACTCTAAAAAAAGCTCAAATAGAAAGTTCCGTCCCAATCTCCAAAAATACCTAGGAAACTGGTTCTGTACATCGTGCATTAAGGAACAGAGGAGCGGTGAAAAGCATAAGGATAACCGTCACTCACAAATTCCGGCTTCGGTTGCTACCTCTCCGTCAACAACAGAGACGCAGTAAGGCTCTCCGGTTGCTCTATCGTATATTGTGATACCGGTCGGGGTCGAACTTTCTCCAATCGTTAAGAACTTAACTTTAAGATTTTCAATGACGGCGGAAGCAATTTCGGCAACCTTTACACTCAGGCTCTCAATCACCGCCGATACCGCAGAAGTTAGTTTGTCAAAAACACCTTTCGTGGCTTCCACACTGTCAACTTTAAGATCTCCAGGAATGCCTCCTCCGCTCGCAATTACGGTTCCGGGATCCCACCAACCCGGGTTCACAAAGACCTTAATCTTGGAAACTTCCGAACCGCTGTGGGACTGCAAGGCAATTCCAACAATGGGACCCTTTTCGGTCGCTTTAGTACCAACACCGGGAATTTCCGAAGCGGCAATTTGGTCGCCGGGCTTAATATCCCCAGCCACTTTGGTCTTAATTTGCCCTAAGAAACCAACTATTGCCCCTCCTTCATCCGCCCTTTCGTAGTCAGAATTACCGACAAATCCCGCCGTATCGGAAACTACCCCAATCACCCTTTCCCCGGAGGATGCTTTCTTACCCAAGGAAGAAGTGAGCGAAATCAAATCACCCTGGCTAACCGACTGGGAAACGGCCACGTGCTCCGCATAGTCCGCCCCACCGGTATCATAAACCACATCCCCGTCATTCAAATGGATGTTGCCGACCCCGGTCCCGTCGGCTTCATCGGTGGCATCAGCATAAAAGGAGATAAACCGAGTGTCTGTACCGGAAGAGTCGGTACCTACACCAATGCGAAGAACTTGGTATCCGGAATCGTCGTCAGTGTTGGTATCGACCAAACGGACTAAACCGTCAGCACCGTAATCTTCCATCGCACTAAGGTAACCAAGGGTACCCGTAGCGGTACCGGCGAATAACCCGTCGGTGGAGAAGATCGGGGGGGTAGAAACGAGTTGGTTCTCCTCAACCCTTAAAAGTTCGGTCGATCCACCGTTAGTCGCAATTACGAAGGCCTCATCCGAGTCGTTGTCGTCGTTGTCAAGGTTAATCGCCAAGTTAAGATAGGAATCCAAGCTGACGCCGTTGTTGTACATATTAATTGCGTTGGCATCGGTATTGGTGGTTTTGATTAATTCATTAATCGTTAAGACATCCCCGACCTCCACGTTTCCACCAAAATAGTTGTCGCCGGCTTCCGAATATAGTGACCAAATGTTGGTGCAGCCGGCACACGCCGGATTTTCGATGAATATTCCGTAGTTGTTGTTAACTGCTCCACCTCCATCCAGGCCTCCTACCAACAAGCCGTAAGCTTCATTAATCGTCCCCGTCGAAGAGTTTTGGATTCCGGGAGTGTAAAAGGCGATCGCCCTGTCAATCGATCCGGAACTGCCGGGGGTGATACCCGCTACGCCGGTGACACCGCTGGCTTCGGTAATGTCACCCGAGGAAGCAACAAAGGACGATCCTTCCACACCCGCGGAAGCGTAGAGCGTACCCGTACCGTAATTGAAGGCCGAGCCGAAAACACCCCGCACATGGCCAATATCTTCCGGGAACCCCCCTGTATCCGATCCGTAGTACCGGGAACGCCCTTGAACGGCAGTGTAGTAACTGGTAAACGGGTCAGCATCATTGGCATTAAGGTTAAGTTCAAACAAACCCGCCTTGAGGGAGGTTTGTGATCCCGCGTTATCCTCGTAACGAAGGTGGAACATACTCTCAGGGGCTACCCCAATCCCCACGCGGTCGTTTGCGCCGTCGATAATCAATGTACTGGAATCGAAGTTTATTTTATTGTTCCCTTGTGTTACGGAGAGCGTTGAAGCGGATTGCGAGAAGGAAACACCGCTTGTCCCAAATTTGAGGGGTGAGGAGTCCCCCAGATAAATACCGGCGATTTTACTCGAACTTCCCGAAGGATCTCCCAAAACCTCTCCCCCAGTCGGATAAAGAAATGAGCCAGCGTCCGTCCATGGCGAACCAAGCGAATCAAGATAATAGCTGCCGTGCTGGCCGTCCAACAGATCGGCGTTGAGATCGTCAACCAGCTCAGTGCTGTTAACAACCAACGGAACGGAATCGGTAGTGGTCGAGATAAGCTGGGATCCTTCTAAGTTCCCCGCCAGCGAAAGGTTGAAGTTTTCATCTAAAACGGCGTCAAGCGTCACGGCACTACCACCTTGAGTAAGCACAGCCCGAACATCATCCACAAACGGGTAAATTCCGCCAATCAATCCCGAAAAGAGTAGAACGGGAAGGATAACCTTGAGTTTGGAGCGGAAGTGGAAATGCTTTTTGCCAATGATTCGCGCCGGAACTTCAATCGGCAAATTCCGTTTCGGCGCATAAAGAGTGATCGGACCCTGGGCAGGGACAGACATTAATTTATGTTAGCAAAACTATTCATGGTTAGTAAATGGTACGCCAAGCGTAGGCATCGCCGGCGTCTTTCGCGCAAACTTCCAATTCATCTTTAACTCCCGCTCCCCCCTGGGTAAACCAGAGCGTACCGCGCGCGGAGGAGTCGCAAGTCGGCTGGGCGGTCGCCGTGTTGAGCCGTACCCCGCCGTTAACCTCCAGCTTCTGACCGGGAGTTGCCGTCCCAATCCCCACTCGATCGTTCCCGCCATCGGTAAAAAGGAGATTGGCGTCGTTATTGCCCTCCACCCGGAAGTCAACATCCAAGCTATCCTCATTAACAACAACTGCTTGAAGCGCTCCGTACAAATTAAGCCCGACCCACTGCGATGCATTGTTGTAGGTCCGCAAATAAACTACCGAAGACGCCGCCGTATTCTGGATTTCAAGCGCATTAAAAGAATTAATAATGTGCCCGCTGGTGTCATGGTAAATTTGCAGCCGATCGCTGGTTCCGATCGTTAGCTTTGTGCTGGCGTCCAAATGGACGTTGGCTGATCCAGCCGGATTGAGCGTCAAATCCCCGGTTGAAGTTGCAATCGTACCGTTATTGCCCTGAAGAATAACTGCGGCGGTGGAACCAACCTGCAATCTTCCGTACAAAGTAGTCCCAACCGAGGTTTCTGCGGCATCCGCATCGATGAAAACTTGGCGGTTGCCTGAGGCATCTCTAAAAATTTCGACATTTCCGCCTTCGGTAGCGGAATTTCCAATCTCAAAAGCGGTGGAGTCTACCGGCCCGACGATCGAAGCCGTGCCGGCCAAACTCAAATCACTAGGGATGAAAACGTTGCCGGATGGGTCAAGGGTTAAATCGCCGGAAGTGGTAGAGATACCCGTAGCCTGTTGAAACTCCAGCTCCGAGTCCGTCAACCACATGTGGTCACTGCCATTTTGGCCAAATTGAAGAGTATTGGAGGTACCGTAATACTTGATCCATCCTCGAATGTTGGAGGATGGGGAGCCAAAGATTAATCCACCGTAAGAGGCATTCGGAGTTAAAATACTGATACCGGCATCTCCCGCATTCTCGACCACCAAATCGTCATAGAACGCGTGGGCTGTGACGGCTCCGGCACTGCCGGTCTGGACATGAAGAGTCCCGTCAGGACTGATAGTCCCAATTCCAACTTTATCGGTCGCCGTTTCCAATCGCACTACTGCCCCATCATCTAACCAACCGTCGACGCCCTCCGAACCGGCGATTGTGATGGTGTTGGCAACATTGTCGGGGGTAATCGTCACGTTTGCCCCGGCCAAAAAATCGATGTTTCCGCTATCGTTCGTGACACCATCCAGCGAGGAAATTACACTTGGCTTGCCAGCGAGATCGTCCCAATTAAGGTCGCTTTCATTTAGATAGTAGCTTCCATGCTGACCGTCCAAAAGATCGGCGTTAAGGTTCTCGACTAGATCGGAACTCTCAACTAACAAAGGATTAGAACCGGATGTAGTTGAGATCAGCTGGGAACCTTCGAGGTACCCATCAAGGGAGAGGTTAAAGTTCTCGTCTAAGACATTATTTAAGGTAACCGAGCTTCCCCCTTGAGTAATCACTCCCCAGACATCATCGGCAAACGGGTAAATCCCAATCACGACTACGGAAACAATTAAAACGGAAAGGAGAGTTTTAAGTTTGGATCTAAAGCCGGGACGAACGCTCGGAGGAAACATCCTCACCGAGACCGGTCTCGGCGCATAAAGAGTGATCGGACCCTGGGCAGGGGCAGACATCTAGCATTGATGATAGCAAAAATGCTATATGTCAACATAGATGCGCAAGCTTGCCCGAACCCTCATCGTCCTCTCGTTCTTCTTGTTCCTTTTGTTCCTATCCGAATTAACATTCGCCCAAACCAGAGGGGAAGGGGTTGGAACTCTATTTTCCAACATTCAAGGAGATACGACCATCTCCATTATTAACGTCAAAACCGCTCCCTGGTCGGAAGTGATCGTCGAAAACGGAGCCGAAGAGATCCAAGCCGTAGCTAAGCTGGACGGCAAAGGACTGGTGAACTTTACCTTTGAAGCGGAAAGTACGGACGTGGGGAACCTCTATATATACGCCGTAGACGAGGCCGGAGTAACCAACAAGATCCTAATCCCAGGAACCTCCTTGAGTAACAAGGTTCTACCGCCCACCTTGGTCTCCAAAGAAGAGGACGGGTTGCCAGAAAACTCGGTCAAGCTCATCGGATTCAGCTACCCCGGCGCCACGGTAAGCGTTAATCTAACCTCCGACCAAGGGTATGACCAAACATTTAGTAGTATCGCCGACGCAACTTCGGGATCGTGGGAAATCACCATCGATGCGCTTGAGGGGGGAAACTACACAAGCAGTGCTGTGGCGAACGTCTCCGGAGAAACCAGCCAGAAGAGCCAAGAACTCTACTTTGAAATCGCTCCCGGAGGGATAGTATCTCAAATTATTGAGCAGATTGGGCAGGTCTTCGGAGATCTCATCGCAGCAATTCAAAACCTTCCGGAATCAGTCAAGGCTGTAGCCGATATGGTATCGAAAGCCGTGGTGCCGCTCGCCCTGCTCGGAATTATGCTCCAAGCCGGCTTGTTTACTGCGGGAGACTTGTTACTGCTCGCCACCCGATACCTTTATGCTCTCATCCGAATCCCCTTATGGCCGCTCCTATTTAAGCGGGGTAAGAAGAAGCCCTGGGGAGTCCTTTACGATTCTTTCACCAAGCACCCTCTTACAGGCGGATTGGTCCGACTGCTGAACGAGGCCGGAAGTTTTGTCGATATGGAAATAACCGGAAAATCCGGAGCGTTCTCCTTCGTTACCCGCCCCGGGAAATACAAATTGGAGGCCCTAAAGGCGGGGTACGCTTTTCCCTCCCAAAAGGTCGTGGGAGAAAAAGATGGCGAATACGACCACATCTACCGCGGGGGAGCAATCGAAATTGTCGAGAATCAACCCGTCGTAAAATCGAGTATCCCACTTGATCCGAAAGAAATCGCGGAGGGCGCGCTAGTCCAACGGATCTTTAGGAGACACGGACCGGCTGCCAACATGTTGATTCTCATCGGCGGTCTGGTTCTCTCCGGCATCGCTTACATCGCCGCCCCGACCATCTACAATCAATTAGTCGCGGGTTTCTACGTTGTCACCCTCTCGCTCATTACGGGGGGGACCGTTAGAACTGAAAGAACCTGGGGAATTGTCAAGGACGAGGTTGGAAATCCCGTAGAAGCAGTCGCGCTTTCCCTGATTGAAATCGAATCGGGAAGACTTATCAAGCGGCGGGTCACGAACGAACAGGGCCGGTATCAGTTTGTGGCACCAAAGGGGCAATACAAAATCCTCGTTGCCTCGTTCGATTGGGAAAGAATCGATCAGAGCGGATATTACGACGGTAGTGAAATAGCCATCGCGGAAGAAACCGAAATCCTAAAATTCCCAATTGCCGTGAAGAAGAAACCGATCACGGCCCTGAAACGAAGGGAAACTATTTAAAGACGGTCTTGATCTTTAGCGAAAGGTATTATCTCGCCTAAGGCGAGCAACGCCCTTAGACGTTAACGGTTTGATCCGTTCCAAGATTCCGAGCAAAGCGAGGATTCTTACTTAAGCTCAACCTTCGCGCCCGCTTCTTCCAGCTTCTTCTTCGCGGCTTCTGCGTCTTCTTTCTTTGCCCCCTCTAAGATCGGTTTACCTGGATTATCGGCGATCCCTTTGGCCTCCGCCAATCCCAAGTTCTGGTTAAGCTCTCGGAGAGCCTTGATCACCGCAATTTTGTTAGCCCCGGAATCCGTCAAGACGACATCATATGCGGCCTTCTCTTCCGCCGGAGCGGCCTCCCCGCCGGCCGGAGCAGCACCTGCCGCAGGAGCGGCCATTGCCACCGGAGCCGAGGAAACCCCAAACTTATCTTCCAAAGCTTTAACCAACTCGTTCAATTCCAAAACCGACAGCTCCTCCACCGCTTTCAAAATCTCACCGGCTTTCTTGGAAAGCTTAACTTCCTTTACTTCCTTTTTCTCTTCTTTAATTTCTTCAGCCATTAGCAACACCCCCCTTCGTTTTCGCGATTGCATCGAAAATCATTACCAACTTCTGTTGCTGGGCTGACAACACATACGCTAGTTTGTATATCGGGGCCGAGAGTTGTGATACTAACCGGGTCTGCAATACCAGTTTACCGGGAAGCATCGCCAGTTCGGCAAACCCCTCCGCAGCCATTAAGGTCATCTCCCCGCCCGAGGCGGGCCCGCCTTTGGCGGAGAAAAATCCAAACTTGACCTCCCCCTTGGCCTTTTCCTTGAGATAAGAGACCAGGACTTTGATGCTCTCGATCGGATCGGCCGAATGGGAGAAAAGCGCTGCGGTCGGCCCTTCCAGTTCTTCGGAAGAAAGGACACGATCCGAACTCGCTAGCTTCTCGGAGCGAAGTCCGGCTTTTTCCAAAGCCAGACCAAGAAGAGTGTTTTTCACTACCCGCAAATCGGCGCCGAGCACCGCCAGTTTCTTGCGGAGTTCAGACATCTCCGCCACGGTTAATCCGGAATAATCGGAGAACACCACCGCTCCCGACTCGGCGGCTTCTTTCGCTAGCTCTTCAACTTGTTGAACTTTTTTCTGCCTACCGGCAGGCACGGCCTCGTTAACCATTGCAATAATTAGTAGCCAGTAACTAGTGGCGAGTATCAAGTTAAACAAAAACTCGGCTCGCGCCGAGAAAATACTAGCTACTTGCTACTCGCAACTCGCTACTATCAATTCCTCGGCGGGATGATTAAGCCCCTCGACTACGCTCGGGACCCCCACTGTCTTCGGATGACTTATACTATACCCGATCTATGTCAAACTCGCAAGATCCACCTTGACGCTCGGTCCCATCGTCGGGGCCAGAAAAACCGCCAAGATGTAATTGCCCTGAACTTTCGGCGGTTTGAGGCGATTAATCTCCGAAACGATCGCCTTGAGGTTAGCAATGAGATTTTCATCGGGAGTAGAAACTTTTCCGATGGAGAGGTGCACAATCGGCGCGGCTTCGGTCTTAATCTCCACCCTTCCCTGCTTTAGCTGGCCGACCAACTCGGCCGGATTCTCCGTCACCGTTCCGGCCTTTGGTGTTGGCATTAGGCCTTTGGGCCCCAAAAAGCGGGCAATCCGGGCCAGCTTGGGCATAAAGGCGGGCGTGGCGACCACGGCGTCCGCATCGGGAAGCTTGCCCTGGGCGATGCTCTCAATTACGGCATCGTCTCCGATCTGATCCGCCCCGGCTTCCAAGGCCTCTTTCGCTGCGGAACCATCTGCGAAGATCAGCACCTTCACCGATTTTCCGGTGCCGTAGGGAAGCGCCAGAAAACTGCGGAGCTGCTGTTCGGCCTTATCTTTTTTGAGACCAAGATTGATGTGCACGTCAATCGCCGCGTCGAATTCGGTCGTGGAAGTTCCTTTCACGAGTTTAATTGCCTCCGTAACGGGGTAAACGCGAGACTCAACTTTCTTTTTGGCTTCTTGGTATTTCTTGCCCCGAACCTTTTTTTGACGGTTAGAAACGGATTTCTTAACCTTTTTCGACGGCTCGCTGCGCGAACCTAGCAATCTCTCTGATGCTCGATTGTCGGGTTCTTTCTTTCCTTCCCCGGTTTGAGGCTTTGGAGTTTCCTGCTTGCCGGCAGGCACAACTTCTTCAGCTGAAATGATTTTGGGTTTTCTTCCGCCCATGATTATTCGACGTCAATCCCCATACTTCGCGCCTGGCCTTCGATGATTTTGATGGCGGATTCGATATCCTTGGCATTCAGATCCACCATTTTCTGTTCCGCAATCTCTCGCGCCTGTTGGCGCGTGATCTTGCCGGTTTTCTCTTTTGGGGTCACGCCGGAGCCCTTTTCCACTCCTGCCGCTTTCTTGATTAACGCCCCAGTGGGCGGAGTTTTGGTCACAAAGGTAAAGCTGCGATCCCCATAGATCGTCACCACCGCCGGAATAATCTGTCCTTTCAAACCGGATGTCTTTTCGTTGTAGGCCTTGCAGAAATCCATAATCGCCACGCCGTGCTGACCCAGCGCGGGACCGATCGGCGGGGCGGGAGTAGCTTCCCCGGCCGGAATGTTTAGTTTTAGCGTCGCTTTAACTTTCTTAGCCATTAGAGTCTTCTAACTTGGAGAAGAGGCGGCTTCCTTCGGAAACCTAGCTTTTTGCTGCGTTTCATCATAGCCTTGAAACTTGCAAAAAGTCTAACTCAATTGGGGTTTCTCTTCCGAAAACCGAAACCAAGACCTTGACTTTACCTTTTTCTTCGTCGATCTCATCGACCTTACCCAGAAAATCGGTGAACGGCCCATCGATTACCTTGACCGTTTCGTCCACTTTGAACTTGAGCTCAAACTTGGGCGCTTCCAGCTTGGTGAACTTGAGGATTGCATCCACTTCATGCGCCGGAAGAGGCGTCGGTTTGGCCCCCGCTCCGACAAACCCGGTCACACCGGTGGTGTTGCGCACCACTCCCCAGGTCTCGTCGGTCAGGATCATCCGCACCATCACGTAACCCGGGAAAAGCCGTTCGCGGATGGTTTTTTTCTTGCCGGCATCAATCACAATCTTCTCCTGGGTCGGGACGAGAATCTCGGTAATTTGTTCCTTGAGGCCGAAGGCCTCCAGCCTCTGTTTCAGGGCATCCGCCACCTTCTGTTCGTGCCCCGAGTAAGTATGTACAACATACCAGTGTAGTTCCAACATTTTATTTCTTTAAAATTCTAGGTCGTTTCGCTCGGCCGTCCATTGTTTATCTTTCGACCAACAAATTCAACATCCGACTAAAAAAGTAGTCTAACACTGCCGTAAAGCCGGCGACGCCGAAAGTGATCACCAACACCGCGACCGTCAATCGGACGGTTTTCCGGCGACTCGGCCAGACCACCTTCTTCAGTTCCGTCCAAGATTCTCTTAAGAAACCAAAAACCTTTTCCATCAAAATAAAAAAGACTCTTTGCGCGCAGAGTCAAGTAAATCTTAGGGCTATTAATCAGGAAAGTCAATAGGCACCTGAGCGTTAGCGAAGCGCCTCCTTCCGAAGGAAGCTAGGTCGCCAACGGCGGCCGTCTTTGTGTTAAGGAATGTGAGCCTGCCGCGAACACCTATCCTCCCACAACTTCCAGTACGCACCGGCGTAAAAATTCCACTGCTTTCTTCTTGCGGGAGACCTCCTCCGATAAACGAGAGTGGCCGAAGAGCGTGAGGTTCCCGAAATTTTGGAGGATTTTCTCCACCCCGAATAAAACCTCAAACTCCCCCGGACTGATGCGCAAGTCCTTTCTAAAACCTTCCAAAAACTTCTTTTGCCAAGCGGGGTGCTCGTACGCCCGAATCCACAGCGAAGTAAAATCGCGCAGGGGATTTCCCCAACCTACGTTTTCCCAGTCGGCCAATTTGAAGGTCTTTCCGCTGCTCAAAATCTGCGAGCCGTAGAATTCATGGTGAGTAATCGTAGTCCGATTGGCACGGTCATAAATCGATTCGGCGGCGTCCAAAAGTTTTTTGACCGCAGCGAGCACTTTTCGGTCAAAAAACTTTCTGCCCAACGGTTCCATCATTCCCCGGTAGTCTTTCAGGCTATAACCGGTTTTAGCGATCTCTTTCGCAAATCCAGCCGGAATATCTCCAGATATACGCCGAAGCGCAGCGAGCGTGTTTAAACACCAAATTAGGTTACCTTGGGTAAAGAAGTTATCCACAATCACAAAGTCGCTCTTTCCGCTTGTTTGCGGCTTGCCGGGCTTAACCCATTCCACCAAATACCAGAACCGTCCGCCGCCGTCTTGACCGAAATCGTAGATCGCGGGAAGGAATTTTTGAAGGTCTGCCGGTGCGGACTGCAAAAAAAACGCCTCGCGTCGCAAATGAAGATTAGTAAGGGTTTGGTCGCTGTGAAACGGGGACTTGAAAACCGCTTCCAATCCCCCATTTCTTTGCAAGCGGCCGCCAATTACATATACCCTCGGGCCTTTTCGAAAGAACTTTTGCGGTTCGAATTTTTCTTTCGTGAAAATGTTTTCAAACATTGTTGGTTAAGTCTTTAGAATTATAATTTTTGGCAACTATCAATCCCCCAACCCAGCATAGACTAGAGTGAGACATTATTTCTGATTAACGTAATTATCAAGCTCTTTAATTCGATCCCGCAGCAACGCCGCCCGCTCGAATTCGCGGTTGCGGGTCACCTCTTCCATCTCATCTTCGAGGTGTTTGATCATTTTTTCGATCTCTTCTTTGGGCAAGCCGGGGAGAGCGGAGTCGGTATGCATTCGAATTTCTTCATCTTCGACTTTCGCCAGCTCCTCGACTCGCCCTTCGCGTTGCCAAGCAAAGCCGGTGGTGATAATTGAGAAGTAAAGATCCTTGGCCTTTTGCTTAATTTCGTCCGCTGCGGCCGGCACCATCGAAATCGTTTCTTTAAGCTCAAACGCCCCCCGCTCGATCATTTCCAACGACCACCACGGCCGCGCCGAAGCCCACCAGTACTGGTCGGAATGGATTGCCCGATCCAGCATTTCCCGGGATTTACCCGGATCTTTCGAATTCCGAACGGTCTTAATTGCCAGTTCGGTCAGCTCCCACTGCGTCTTGTGAATCTCATTATCAGGATCATCCCAGCGGGCGAACGGCACCTTTTTCTCCAGGTCCTTTTCCATTAAAGCCCAAGTCGAGGGACGGGGCGATACCTTCTCCACCTGGGGGAACTTCTCCGGAAGTTCGGAGATCAGAACGGTCGGCACGGCTTCAAGGGAGAGAAGTTCCATCAGCGCCCGATCCATTCCCGGCCGGTGATGGCCAAAAGTCTCCCCGTCCATCGCCGTCAGCAGATATTCGTTCTTCCAGACCCGTGCTCCAAGCGCCTCCAGGAAAAGGCGGTCGGTCCCCAACTGGCCGGAGAGAATCTTGTAGGAAGTTTCCCGCTCCCGGAAGAAGAGCGTTATTCCGGTTTCCTGATCCTGGTAGATACGGTCGTAAGCTACTTTACCGGGATATGAAAGCTCTTCGGCAATAATCCATGAGAATCCCATCTCCTTCGCCACTTTCGCCACAACCGAGTCGTAGGCCATCTCGGGCGGGAAAAATCCCTTTGGTTGGTAATCACCGAAGTACTTCTTCAGGGTAACGGCGTTCAGTTCGATCTGCCGCTTGATCTCGTCTTCGGGGATTGTCGGCAAGAGGGGATGGAATTTCGCCGAACCGGTCAGTTCGATCTGACCTCGATCCAGAAGTTGGCCGACCATCTCGATCACATCCTTGTGGCCAAACTCTTCCCAAAGGTCGAGCAAAACCCCGTTGATATTCAGAGTCACCCGCGCCGCGGGGTGGTCGAGCAATCCTTTAAGCACCCGCCGGTAGGATTCTTCCGTAATCCGATCCACCCAAATTTTCTTCTGGGTCGGCGGCTGGTAAAAATGGAGAAAATTAGCCCAAATCATTCTCTTAAAGTATAGCCGATTTCGAACAACTAACCGAAGGTCTAATCAACTGCCCACAGAAACATTCCCGCTGCCCAAGCGAAAGGACGTTCAGCCTTGTAAACCAATCTCTTTACCGGTAGCCCCGTTCTTTCGTAGCATTCATAGAAACCGCCATACTTCAAGGCTTGTCGGCTCATTAGCAGCATCTGCTGCCGGGCCTCGGATTTTCTTCCTTCATGCGCCAAAGCTACGGCGTAGGCGATGCCGGGCTGCCACCAAAGAAGGGCATTATGATAATCCGGCAGCCCAATAATTCTGTTGGTAACATCTACCCTCCACCACGGATACCAAGGAGCAACGTTCTCCACCGTAAATGAAATTTGAGATTTTTCCGCTTCTGAGAGAATCTTTTCCGCCTCCTCATCGGTGGTAAAACCCCAAGCTACTAAAAGAAGGTTGCAAAAAGAATTAAAGTAATCCTGTCTCTTCCAATCGTACCAGTCCGAAAAGAAACGGCCGTTCCAAAGTTTATCTCTAATACGCCGGGCCAAGAACTTTTGCTTCGCGAGCAAATTTTCTCTGCTCAATAACCCTATGCCTTCCAAACTCGCTAAACTCCCTAGAGCTCTCCAGTAAATCGCGTTCGAGTAAAGAAGGGCCCCTCTCTTATAAGTGCTATCGTTCCATTCCGCCATTAAACCGTCCTGCAGGAGGCCATCTTTCTCCCTCCCTTCGAGATAGGCCAGCGCTTTTTCCACCGGCTTAGCGAACTTGGAGGCTTCTCTCCATCCCCTCTCCGCCAGTTCTCCCAGAATTAATAAGGAGAGTGTCGTGCCGTCCAAAACTTCGGCACCAATACCTCTTAACCGGTAAGTGGGACGGGGATTTTCATATACGCGGGTCGTCCGACCCAAATATTTCCCAATAGAAACCGGTCCCCGCATAATTCGATAAGGGATAAGTCCATCCGCCCGCTGGTGAGAAAAGAACAATTCGATTTCTTTCCTCACGATCTCCTCGTCCCCGATTGCCAATGAACCGAGGGCGGCAAAGAGGCCATCGCGAGCCCAGTAGTCTGTGAAGTGGTGTCGACCGGCTATAATTCCTTCGTTTTCGTAACAGGCGCGCAGATCTCTCTTCGCAATTTCTTCTGCTTTCCGAATTTCATCTCCTGACACGGTTCTATCCGATAACCGGCTCGGTGCCGTAAAGCTTGACCCCCTCGGTCACAATTTCATGATAAAGCTCCTTGGCGCGAGTGATCTCCGACTCCGAAACCTCGGGGGTGCCCAAAATCGCTTTCAGCAGGAGATCCGCTCCCCTTTCGACCATCGCCGGATGCCAGTGCGGATTATGTGATGCCCACCAAAACTGGTCGGAGTGCAGGGCGCGGTCCAGCAAGAAGCGGGCCTTGATCCACTTCCGCTGTTCGGGCGTGAGGTGATCTTTGATCTTCCCGTCCAGCGCTTTCGCCGGAACCTGGTGGACGTAACCGCCTACCACCGTCAGCGCCAAGCGGTAGAGTTCCCACTGCTTGGGGTGCAAAAGACTGCCGGGATGATCCCAGCGCGGATAGATCGCTCCCTTTTTACAATCTTGGGAGGTCGCCGCCCAAGTCGACTCCATCGGATCGTTCTCTTCTCCCTTTGGATATCGGGAAACCAGCTCAGAAATCGTCACGCTCTCGAATTTGCCGTACAATCCCTCAAGGATCGCAAAACCATCCTTGTGATGGTGACCAAAAGTCTCCCCGTCCAAGGCGGTCAGGATAAAATCGCCTTCCTTAAGTTCCTTTTTCGCCAGCGCCTCAAACTCATCCGCGTTTTGGACCTGGTTGAAAGCAATTGCTATCGAAAGTTTACGATGACGAAAGAAAACTGCCAGATTTAGCTTATCCAACCGGTAAACCTTGTCAAAACTCAAGGGCTGAACCGAGGAACAGGCATCCTCCACCAGAATCCATTCATATCCCAGCTCCGCGACGGCGTCACCGACTTTCTTGGAGTAGGCCATCTCGGGAGGAAAGAAACCGCGGGGCTTATAGACCTCACCCAAAAACTCCCGGTTGATCTCCTCGTTCAACCGGACCTGCCGGCTGATTTCGGAGAAAGGAATCCGGGAAAGAAGCGGGTGGAAAGCCGCTGATCCGACTAGTTCGACCTGCCCCTTTTCGGCTAAGCTCCGAATACCGGAAAGCACATCCTCAAAACCGAGCTCGCTCAGCTGAGAAGTTAAGGAAGCGTTGATGTTTAAGGTAATCTTGGCCCGCGGATTTCGTTCTAAGAAAGAGACCAGCGGCTCGTACGATTCTTCGGCAATTTTTCGGAGCACCGCCGGAAACTGGGTTGGGGGTTGGTAGAGATGGAGGAAAGGCGCCCAGATCATTCTTCAAGCGACGCCAATCGAACCGGCCCTTTCGCCTCTTTCTCCTTCATTTGGATCGCCCGGCGGTAAAGATCGGCGTAGTGGCGGGCGGCCGCTTTCCACGAAAAGTCCGCCTGCATCGCCCGCTTGACCAATCCCGCCCAAACTTTGGGATGATGAAAGTTTTCGTAAGCACGGACCAATGAACCATAGAGCGCCCAGGGAGTATATTCGCCGAAGACGAATCCCGTTCCGGTCTCGCCGGAGATATCCAAATCGGTCACGCTATCGGCGAGCCCTCCGGTCTTGCGCACAATCGGGGCGCAGCCGTAGCGCATCGCCTCCAGCTGGGTTAAACCCGCCGGCTCGAAGCGGGAAGGAATCGTCAGGACGTCCGCCCCCGCATAAACCAATCTCGGCAGGGTGAAGTTGAGCATCAAGTGCGATCCGACCTGTTTCGGAAAACGCTTCTGCAGCGCACGCAATCCGCCGACGTATTTTTCATCCCCGCCGCCCACCACAATGAACTGGGCATCAAGTTCGGAGAGAAAGGAAGGCAGAGCTTCCAAAAGAATGTCGAGGCCCTTTTGCTCGGTCAGCCGCGAGACCATCCCGATTACGAAATGCTGCTCTCCCTCAGGAAGACCGAACTCTTTTTGGAGAGCTCTCTTGTTTATGACTCTACGACCTATCGTATGGAAATTGTACGGTTTGGGGACGAGCGGGTCGGTTTCGGGGTCGTAATCTTCGTAGTCCAAACCGTTGGTAATTCCAAACAGCTTCGAGCGCACTTCTAAAAGCAGGCGATCCAAACCTTCCCCATATTCGGGGGTCAGGATCTCGCGGGCGTAGGACTCGGAAACGGTGTTGACCGCGTCAGCATAAATAATGCCGCGCTTCATAAAGTTCTTCTTTTTGAGTTGATCGGAAAAAAGAGAGCCGATGCGGGATTTCCCGTCATCAAAGTCCAACTCCGAAACTTGGCGGTGGTCAAACATCCCCTGGTAGAAAAGGTTGTGGATCGTGAAAATGCTCGCAATTCCCGATAAATCGGCACTCTTTTTGTAAGTGGTTCTGAGGAAATTGGGCACGGCGCCGGTTTGCCAATCGTGGGCGTGAATAATCTGCGGCTTCCATTCGAAATGACGTAAGAATTCAAACACAGCACGCGAGAGAAGGGTAAAACGGATCGGATCGTCGGAGTAGCCGTAAACATTGGCGCGCTGTTCGTAGTACTCCATGTTCTCCAGGAAATAGGTCCGGACGCCGTCCTCGCTCATATGGGTTTTGACATTGCAAACTATTTCTTTGGGCCCGTCGCCCTCGGTATCGGTGTAAACCTTGAGTCCCTCGACGACCATTTCCAGCGGGTACTTCTCCTCGTCGATGAACCCGTACTTGGGCATAAAGATGCGGACATCGTGTTCCATCTTGACCAGCTCCCGGGCCAGATAAGCTCCCACTCGGGAAACTCCCCCGACCGAAGCGTAGGGGAAAACCTCCGGCAGAACCATCATCACCCGCAGGGAAGCGCCCGGATGGCTCAACGGGATCAGTTTGGTCAAAGGCTCCAGAAAGGTTGTGGTTTTGGTCTCCAGCATGCCAAAAATATTATCGCATAAAGATAAGGCCTCGAACGGGCGGAGTTCCGCATTCGAGGCCTGGGGGGCAGAAACGAACGATCTTGGGCAGATTCTGATTAGCGACAGGTTCCTCCCAACAAATGATGGGAAACGAGCGCCGCAAATCTATTTTATTTTGAAACGTGCTAGCGAAGAATCAACTCCCTTCCTCTGCAGGAACCGTAGCAGTTATTATAAGCCAGTGTCAATAGGACGCCCGCCTAAAGCGGGCTACCTATTGTTCCGCTGAGGGCGGAAAAAATTCCCTAGTATTTTCTTATTTCCTTGGACGCGATTGTCATCGCTAGTATTATTCGCTATTCTAAATCCATGGAACCAAAGGTCGCTTATATCAGTTCCGAATTCGCCCTTTCCGACGACCTGCCGACCTACGCCGGCGGGTTAGGAATCCTGGCGGCGGACATGCTCTACCAAGCCGCCGAAAGCCAGTTTCCGCTCTGCGGCATCAGCATTTTATACAAAGAGGGATTCTTCCAGCAAAAAGTTGACTCGGAAGGGAAGCAGCAGCACTTCTACGAGCAGATTGATCCGGTTAAAGCCGGCTTAATCGATACGGGAGAAACGGTCGAAATCCCCGTCGTTGACCACACCGTCAAGCTTAAGGTTTGGCGCAAGGATGTGGTCCCCCCCAATCAGCCAAGCAGCCAATCACCCAGTCACCTGTTTCTTCTCGATGCCAACATCCCCGAGAACACTCCTGAAGACCGCAAATTCACCGATCGGCTTTACGAACGGGTCTGGGCACCGCATCTGGTCGACGATCTGATTCTCGGGGTCGGCAGCGTCCGGGCCGCTCGCAAACTCGCGCTGCCGATTGAAGTCTGGCAGATCAACGACGATCACGGCGCTTTCAATATAATGGAGCGCTTGCGGGAGAACTTAGAGAAAGGGATGCCGTTGGCTGAAGCCCGCGAGAAAGTCAAAGCCGAAACGATCTACACCACCCACACTCCCGTCGCCGGCGCCGAAAGCAAATTCAGCCGGGAAGAAATCTCCTTTGCGTTAAACGCGCTCTTCAACGGATTAGACGTAAATACCGAAGAGATTTGGGAGCTCGGAAAACGCGAATGGAACGGCGAGGAAATCTTCTCGCTAACCGTATTTGCGATGCGCCACGCCCGCGCAATCAACGCCGTCAGCCGCAAGCACTTTGACGTTTCCCGGGAACTTTGGAAATTCATCGGTGATCTTCCCTTAACCTACGTCACCAACGCCGTTTACGGCCCCCGCTGGAGCGCTAAAGAGTTGGAGGAAATCAACGAAGACACTCCCGATAAAACCCTCTGGGAAGCCAAGTTCCAAGCCAAAAGAAGCGCCGCCGAAACTATCGCCCACCTGGCCTATGACAAGCGCCGCTTTGATCCAAAAGCGCTGGTTTTGGTTTGGGCACGCCGGTTTACCGAATACAAACAGCCCACCTTACTGGTCTCGGATTTGGATCGGCTCGCCAAAATTCTCGTCAACCGCGATCAACCCGTGTATCTGCTGATGAGCGGAAAAGCTCACCCCGAAGATCCACAGGGACAAGGGTATGTGAAAAAAGTTATTGACGCTAGCCGTGATCCGCGTCTGGAGGGGCACCTGATCTACTTCCCCAATTACGGTCTCTCGCTGGCGAAAAATCTTCTCACCGCCGCCGACGTCTGGCTGAACACGCCGGTGGTCGGTTGGGAAGCCAGCGGCACCAGCGGAATGAAGGCCGTCTTTAATGGCGCCCTCAACGCTTCCAGTCCAGATGGATGGTGGGCGGAAGGCTACGAAGCCGGACCGTCTGACGGCGTACCTAACGGCTGGGAGCTGAATCCTCCCGATGCCGAAAACGTCTACCGCTTGCTGGAAGAACAGATTATCCCTAATTATTACCAACGCGAGGGGGGACTTCCCCAAGGATGGTTAAAAATGGTCAAAGAGTCCCTCCGATCCTGTGGCACCCGTTTCCATGCTAAGAGAATGCTTGAAGATTACCGGAAACTGTATGCGATTTAGGGACCCTTATAGCATACTGATATACTATAACGGATCCTAGATTCTCTTAAACGATTCCTTGAAGGTCAAAAAGATGAAGGGCAAAAGAGTGAGCTGGCGTTTTATTCGCCACGGCTGTTTGACCAGTCGGTAAAGCCATTCAAATCCTAAGCGGCGAATAAGGGTAGGCGCGCGCCTTTGCGCTCCGGCGGCAAAATCGAGCGCCCCGCCAATCCCCACCGCCACTTTGACCGAAATTTTAGGCAAATTGCGCGCAATCCACTGCTCCTGCCGCCCATGGCCGTAGGCGACAAACAGAAAATCGATCTCGCGGCCGCGGCTAGCACTTTTGATCGCCGCCGTTGCCTCTTTCTCGTCAGCGTAGGCGGCAACCGCGGTCCCAGCCACCGTTAGCTTGGGATATCGCTTCTTAAGATTCTCCGCCGCGATGGCGCCGGAGCGCAAACCCTCCGGCCCTTCCAAGAAAAACACCCGCCCACCCCGGCGGGCCGCTTCCTCGCAAAGCCGCTCAAAAAGATCCGTTCCCGCTACCCGCTCTTTTAGAGGAGTACCCCAGATTCGGGAGGCCCAAACCAGTCCTGCAGTGTCGGGAACCGCCAGATCAGCCTGATTCAGTACCCAATTAAATTCTTTATCCTTTCGTGCGGCGATGATCATCTCAGAGTTCGGCGTGACTACATAAGCCTTTTGACCGGATTTGAAGAATCCCTTGACCCGCTCAACGGCCTCTTCCATCGCAACGTCGTCAATTTTGACGCCCAGAATGTCCAACTTCGAATTTTGAACTTCTGATTTCGAATTTTTTGTGAGGTAGTACTGCCCTCGCTCTGCTCGGTTGTAATATTCCGCTTTCGCGGAATAATATCCGGCGACCGCCAAACCAAGCAAAACCCAAGTAAAGTCGAGGCCGTAATGCGCGTGGAACAAGTTCGCTGCGAGCAGAGCGACGTAGGCCGAGAGTAGCCCCGCAATTCGCCATTTCCAAACATTTTCGCGCCCCAGTCTATCGAAAAGACGGTGAAGAAAGTAGATTAGGACGGCGGCGAGAAAGAGGTTCACCGCCAAACCAAGAATGCCCATCTCCCCCAGCCAAGTCAGAAAGATAGAATGCGAATAGCAAGCCGGGCTTCCGGGGTTCAAGATGCTCATGCAGTATGGCTCAAAGTTGCCTACCCCAACACCAAATAAAGGATTTTTAATAAACATCTGCCAAGCATCTTGGGCGTAGGTTAGCCGATTCAAGGTTGATCCCAAGCGCTGGGTTGTGATGCTGAAGACGATCCCCGCCCCCAAAATCGCCAACGCCCCGGTGGTAATAAGAGATTTGAGGATCTTAGTGTTAATTCGATCTTTAAAATAAAGGTAGGAGAAGACGCCCACTCCCGCGACCAAACCCAGCGCTGCACTCCGGGAAACCGTAATTATAAAGTAAAGAGAGGCAATTACCATCAGCGCCCCTATTAACACCCGTCGTCGATCCTCCCTCTTCCAACTCAGAAACCAACCCAATCCTAAGATCAGGAAAATACCGACAAACGAAGCGCCGGTGGAAACATCGATGAAAGTGGAGGGCGGCCGCAAAAAATGGTCGGCCATCCCCAAAGAATGCCGCGTTTGCCAGCTCAACAACCCGTAAAGCGACTGGATAAATGTATCCACGGGAAGAGTTTTGGCCGAAAACCAGCTTTCAAAGAAAAGGGTCGGATCCGCTCCCCAAGCATAGCGGAAGAATTGCCAGATTCCCAGTAAGGAAACCGTGCCGGTTCCAACCCCCCAAGCCCAAACCAGCCGATCCAGTCCTCGCTCGCTCCGTACACTCCAGACAATCAGGTAGAACAGGCTGATCATCAGCAGGTGTAAAACCACAACCTGCAAGCTCTGGAAACGGTCAAAAGAAAAGATGATCGACAAAATCTCCGTTAAAACCGCCGCCGCCAGCGCCGGGAACAGGAAAGTGGGGTTGAAGGTTAAGCGTTTCTTGAGCAAGAGCACCAAACCCGCAATCGGCAGGATAAGCAAGGAAAGCTTCAAAGAAAAATCCATGGATGGAACAAAAACGTTGAGACGCTCAAAGATTGTCGAAAAGACTAGCAAAGCCAGTAGCCAGGAGCCATTAGACAGTAGTTGGCGAAAGCGGGTAAAAAACGCCATTTACCTGTCTATTCTATCGCGTCCTACCGACTACTGCCTAATGACTAACGACTGTTCTATAATAGTTTGATGCGCAACAACCCTTGGACGATTTTCGGAATATTAGCGATCATGATCGCGATCACCGCCGGAATTATACTTTATGCTTCCGGCTTCCGGTTGGATTTGGGCCAAGGCGGGTTCGCGAAAACCGGGATGATCCTGGTCAAATCCGTTCCCGACGGGGCCAAAGTATTCTTGGACGAAGAACTGGCCGGGGCGACCGATTTCACCCTCGGCAGTCTCAAACCCAAGACCTACCACCTGAAAATCGAAAAAGAAGGGTACTTAAGCTGGGAGGAGGATGTGGAGGTTAAGGAAGAACTGATTACCGGCGTCACCGTGATTCTCCCCCCGATCTCCCCCTCGCTCAAAGCGATCACTCAAAATGGGGCTAAGCTGGTCACACCTTCCGCCTCCGGAACGAAAGCCGCTTTCTTGAGCGGGGATACGCTTTTTCTCCTTCCACTCAATAACCCGTTCCTGGGCTTCCTGCGCACCCGACCCCAAAAGATCGCTCAAGAAACCGATGATTTTCTTTTCTCTAAAGTCACCAAGATTGAGTTTTCCCCCAACGAGGATCAAATTCTTCTTATTGCCGGAAGCAAAAGCAGTCTCTTCCCTACCCAGACCGGAGCAACCGCGACAAAAGTCGATAACGTCGCCGTCCTGCGAGCCCGGTGGCAAATCCTGATTATGGAACAACGCGCCGAAGCGGTAAAAACTCTGGGAATTCCGGACGAATTCAAAGACCTTGCCCTAACCATGGCGAGCGTTTGGTCCCCCGATGAGAACAAGTTTCTCTACGAGAAAAGCGAAGGAGGAAAACGGCAATTCTGGGTGGCGAACTTCACCGATCCGCTTCCGGTCGGTGAGGAAACTAACCTGAAAATCCTCGAAACCGAGGATAAAAATCTCAAGCTCTTCTGGCTGGCAAATTCGCAAAACTTTATCGTCGTGGCAGGAAATACGGTTTCGATAATGGATCTGGACGGAAGCAACCAGCGGGAGATCTTTTCGGGAACGCTCGGAGAGAAAGTAGCCCTCTCCTCCACCGATCTCGCCCAAGTGATTATTGTCACCTCGATCTCCTCTAAATCACCCGCGAACCTCTACGGGATTAGCTTACGGTGATCAGAACCAGCCCTTCTTACCTTCCTTCGTGCTGAGCTTGGTCAGGATCACAATGAAATCCGGCAAGGCCTGGTGCAGAGTGTTGGAAAGCCGACTGATCGTGTTCACCCCCACTCCGTACTCGCCCGAAATCTCGGTGTAAGAGCGCTTGTTGATTAGGTCCTTGAAAATTGCGGCCCTTTTGGCAAGCATCATAATCTCGGTCGGGGTAAGAAGGTGCTCGAAGTAAGACATTCGCTCGGCCGGGGAGACGACGTTGATATCCTCCCAAAAATTTTGGACGAGCCGCTCTTCACCCTTGATTTGTTTCTGAGAAACTTTTGGCAAATTAATTCACCACCTTTCCAAATTACATAAATACAATAGCGTATTAGGTGACACTTTGTCTAGCTAAAGAAAGTTTGCAATAAATAAAGGGGGGGCCCAAACTCTAGGTTTGTCTATCGAGGCTGAGGATACCGCTCTTATTCTCTTCTTGTTTTGAGTGGTCCCTTCTCCTTCTCCTGCGAGAAAGAATAAGATAGAGCAAGAACAAAAGGAGCAGCAGCAGCAGCAAAATCTCCCCAATTGCTATCAACCACAACACACCCAAACCTCGAGACAGTAAGTTAAGAAATTCTCTTTGACAAGCAGAGCATGACGAAGAAACAAGAGTCGAATCCGTCTTCCCTGTACCCTCGGCACCGAATGGAACAAAAGCAAGCGTCAGCGGCTCATTCCCAGTAATAGTAGTCATCGTCTCGCGAGTTTGCTCCCCACAAGTGCAGACGATCCTATGATCCCCTACCCCCACATCTCCAAAGAAACACTCACCGTTCTCATCACTAATACTAAATCGCGGATCGGAGAACAGCATACAACCGCAGCCTGCTATCGGGCTATCATCGTTATCATTTACCGTTCTTACTACCAGATCGAAGGTTTTCTCTTCTTCTTGCCCGTTACCATTGGTAGGATTGCCATTCCCGCCGTTTCCTCCGTTACCATCTGTTGGAGGGTTGGTTCCACCGCAACCCACGCAGATTTGTGTAGAACCGGTACAGTAGTCTGACTCGTTGCCCACAACATCAACTGCTTTGGCCCGGAAGTACCAAGTACCGTTAGAAAGCTCGGTGGGGTGGGTGAAGGAGTTAGTATTTGTGGTGGCAGAAGAAACACCGGATCCAAACGTTTGATCCTGAGACCAACCTACGGTGTAGGCAGGGCTGTTAAGACCGCAACTTGCGTCGGTTGAAGCGTTCCAGGCCCAAGTCGGGGTGCTGTCCCCAAGCCCGGAGGTACTTGCCGGCGTACAGGGCTTTGTAGGTGGGGTGGTATCAACCCGGAAAGCCACGTTCCCGGAATTGGCAATAATAATCTCCTCCTCACCGTCCCCGCCATTTAGAGGGCAGAGAGACCCGCCGTTTCTGCTCTCTCCCGCAATGACCGTAAAATCACCGCTTACTAGCCCCGGGCCAATTGGGGCGGAACAGCTAGTGTGAATTGACGTCTGCTGTTGCCATGTACAACTACCGTTATCGCCATCGTCATCACCGCCCCCACTACACCCGGCATCGCGAACATAAATATTAATTGATGGGCCAAGGACGCCGTGCACCCATGTTCCAGAAAATGAGAAAAGCTCACCAGGTGTGACGGTATCCTCAAACACAACATGGCCGTCGGATCTTTGCTTCACTTTAACCTGGGTTGTACGGTCACCATCGTATCTTAAAGTAAGCCTAGTCACCTGCCCGTCACAAACACCACAATCGGGAGTTTCCGTTGTCTTAGCCCTCCAATAGTAGTTACCATCCGCGAGCGTTTGCCCCGGGCTCCCTGTTAAATAAGTTCCCGCTCCCAAAGCTTGCCCAACGGTGAAGGAATTCTGCAATGTCTGATAATCAACTAGAAGAGAGGAAAAGCCGGCGCTGTCATCAACTTGGAACTTAAAGCTCGCAACGCCGCTGGGGTTAACCGTAAGCGTGGGAGTGTTATCAGCTGTACAACTGCCGTTAACTAGATTTGAAGGGCCTAAAACAAAATTTGCAGAAGACGTGGCCGTATAAATAATCACCAAAACTACCAGTTCTGCAAGTAATGTGAAGATTAACTTGGCAACCAGCGACAGTTTCTTTAGACGTGCCAGCATTCATCCGAAATATAAACTATCTGACCCCGGTTTGCAACAGTCAACGATTGGCAGACCAACGTCTGTGAGAAATAAGTACTTTTTTTGGAATGCGAGGTAAATCAAACACTTAGAGTAGTTGATCAATGAAGAAACAACTGGTACCCCCGGCAGGACTCGAACCTGCAATCTCTCCCTTAGGAAGGGTTTGCTCTATCCAATTGAGCTACGGGGGCGAGCTGTTACAATTATACCGTAAGGATAACTGCTAGCGATTGGTCTTAAATCGCGTCCAATTATACAGTGTCACCACGTTCGTCGGGGTGGACAGCTCACCTATTAGGTGAACCTAGCACCCCTTCGTCACTGCGTTCCTCGGGGTGTAAGGCCTTGCTAAGCGCAAGGACCATGCCCCCCGACTCATTACTTCGTCGGGGTGTGGCTCAGCGGTAGAGCGCTCGCTTCGGGTGCGAGAGGTCGGCGGTTCAAATCCGCCCACCCCGACCAGCTAATGTTCGATCTAGCCGAAGAAATCCGCCGCATCGACTGGAAAGTCTTTGCCATTAAAATGCTTTCCAACGCCCTAATCCTAGGGGCGATCTTTTATTCCCTTCTCTCTTTTTGGGATATTATCCAGCAAGAAGCGCTGTATGCCTATTGGAAAATCCGCGGGCAGACTTTCACCGTGGACGAAATCAAAGAAGAGGAGCCGCCCGCGGTCAGTCCTTTTGCCGCCCTTCTCGCCCAGCCCACCCCCCTGAAAGTTACCCCCAAATCTACGCAGTTCGGGATCGTGATCGAGAAAATCGGCGTGAACGCTCCTGTGATCGCAAATGTTTCGGTCACCGACAAGCGCGCCTACCTCAAAGCGCTGGAAACCGGCGTGGCACACGCCCAAGGAACTGCCAAGCCCGGGCAGATCGGCAACGCTTATCTCTTCGCCCATTCCTCGCTGGATTTTTGGAACTTTGGCCCCTATTCCGGAGTATTCAACCTGCTCCGCAAGCTCGATAAAGGAGACCGGATCGTGGTTTTCTACAAAGGACAAAGGTTCGATTACTACGTCACCGATAAGCAAGTCGTTTCCGGATTTGATACCAAACCCCTCACTCGAACTTTTGCCACTCCACACCTGACTCTCCAAACCTGTGATCCCCCGGGAGTGGCGCTGAACCGGATGATTATCACCGCCGAGTTGCGCTAAGATTAAGCGATGGCTGAACGCACCATGACTGTCTTCAAGCCCGATTCCGTCGAGCGAGGGCTCGTCGGAGAGATTCTCGCCCGCTTTGAACGGTCCGGACTCCGAATCGTCGGGTCCAAAACCCTAACCGTCACCGAAGAATTCGTTTCACATCACTATCCTGACAAAACCGATTTCCTACGCTCGATGGGAATGAAAACTCTGGAAAACTACGCCGAAAATGGACTGGATCCAATTAAGGAGCTGGGGACGGATGACCCGGTGAAAATCGGAACGCAAATCCGCCGGTGGAACATGGAGTTTCTCTCCCGCGGACCGGTGATTGCTTTCGTTCTGGAAGGGAACCACGCCGTCGCAAACGTCCGCCGGCTCGTTGGCAAAACCATCCCTTCCACGGCCGAGGCCGGAACAATCCGCGGCGATTACTCCGTGGATTCCTCAATCCTGGCGAATCGAGAGAAACGCGCCGTCCAAAATCTCGTCCACGCCTCCGGGACGGTGGAGGAAGCCAAGGAAGAAATCAAACTCTGGTTCAAGGAAGACGAATTGGTTTAAAGCCGCTCCAGCGTTTCAATCCCCAAAAGCGTCAGACCATTCTTTAGCACCTGCGCGGTCGCGGAAGTTAAGGCAAGCCGCAAATCTTTATTTTCTTCGGCCTTGAGAATCGGCGCGGCGGCGTAGAAGCTGTTAAAGCGCTGGGCCAGCTCAAAAAGGTAATTGCAAAGCAGGTTGGGAGAGTAGTTCCGCCCCGCGTCTTGAACAACTTCCGGGAAACGGTAGAGCCAGCGCAGAAGCGGGGCTTCTGCTTCGCTGGCTAATGGCTCATGACTCATGGCTAATGGGTTGTCAGTTTTAGCTTTCGCCAAAACTGATTTGGCTCTAGCGTATGTATACTGGAGATACGGTGCGCTGTTCCCCTCCATTAAAAAGAGCTTTTCCCATTCGAAGATAATATCGGTTTGAGGCTGGTGCGAGAGATCGAAGTATTTAAGCGCTCCCACCCCAACCGCTCGCGCGATGTCCTCATTTCTGCCCGCCCCCGCATTCTGCGGGGCCCCGCCGGAGGCGGTGGTCAATTTCTTCGCCCGCGCGATTGCTTCTTCCAAAACATCCTCCAATTTAACCGTCTGTCCGCGGCGGGTGGATAGTTTGCCTTCGGCGAAGCGAATCAGCCCGTGCGCCACATGCACAAACTCCCGCCCGTCCGCCCAACCCAATTTTCGAGCGGTTTCGAAGACCTGCTGAAAGTGTAGCTTTTGGTCCGATCCAACTTCATAGATGATCGTTTGCGGATTCCACTCTTCAATCCGAAACTTAATCGTCGCCAAATCGCGGGTAAAATAAGTGGTGGCCCCGTCGCTCTTAACCAGAATCGCCGGCGGTAGGTTCGGAAACTCAATAATCTCGGCCCCGTCGCTCTTCTTTACCAATCCCTTTTTCCGGACTTCGGCGATCACTTCCGGCATCTTATCTTCGTAGAAGCTCTCTCCGTAGGCGTAGTCGAATCCCACCCCGAGAAGAGCATAAATCCGGTCAAATTCTTTCTTTGACGCATCGATAACTTCCTGCCAAATCTCCCGCGCCTCCTTATCCCCGCTCTCCAGCTTGAGGAACCACTCCCGCGCTTCTTCCATCCGCTTGGGATTTTGTTCCGCCTCTCGGTGAAAATCGACATAAAGTTCCTCTAATTTATCAACGTTTAAATTTTTAACATTCAAATTCTTAGATTTTACTTGGCGCAGAATTGCGCCAAATTGTGTTCCCCAATCTCCCAAATGGTTGTCTCCGACCACCTTGTATCCGGAAAACTTATACAGGTTGTAGAGCGCCTGCCCGATTACGGTCGAGCGCAGGTGGCCAATCCCAAAGCGCTTGGCGATGTTGGGGGCGGAGTAATCGATGATGATGGTTTCACCCTTCCCTAGATCCAAGGAGCCGTAGCGGTCGGCCCCCTTCGCAATTCGGCCCAATTCCTCCAGCAAGAGTTGATCTTTAAGCCAAAAATTAAGGAAGCCCGGTTTTTCGACCTGAATCTCTTCAATCAAATCCTTTAAATCATCTTCAAGCTTGAGTTTGAGCTGAGAAGCGATCTCCAACGGATCACTGCCGGTTTGGCGGGCGACTTCCAACGCCGCGGGGGAAGCAAAATCGCCAAAACTCTCCTGTTTCGGGTGCTCCAAAGGGGAAGCGAGTTCTAAGCGATAAAGTTCTTGGACGGCCTTTTTGACGGCGTCTTCAATTTCTATTCTCATCTTTCAGTATCATACCAAAAATTATGCCCGTCGCTCCGCACCGTGATCGTTCCATTCAAATCGGTTATCAGGAGTGGTATCCCGAACTTAGCAAATAGATCAAGCGTTTGCTGATGGGGGTGGCCGTATTGATTTCTCGCCCCGACCGAGACCACCGCCAGGTTTGGCGATACTGTGCGCAAAAGAGGTTCGTAGCTCCCATTTGCTGAACCGTGGTGCCCGACTTTTATCACCTCGACGTCATCTTTGATAATCAGTTGCGACTGGACCTCTTTCTCTGCATCTCCCAGGAGTAAAGTTTCAAATTCTTGATAATCCAAAAGCATTACGACCGACTCATTGTTTGGGTTGACACTGTGAAAGTTAGCAGTTGGCCAAAGTATCTGAAAGAAGAATTCCCCAACGCTAATTTGGGCATCCTCTTTTCCAAAAAGAACCTCAGCGCCCTCTTTTTTAACCAACTCTTGGAACTTTTGATAGCCGGCGGTGTCGTAAACGCTCGGATAATAGAGGATCCGATCAATTTTGTAGCGCTCAATTACGGGAATAAGGCCGGTTAAATGGTCGGCATGGGGATGAGTGAGAACCAGGAGCTCAATTTCCCGGTCCCACGGGAGTAAATCCCGCCCCAGGTAGCTCAAAATACGATCGTTCGGGCCCCCGTCTATCAGGATTTGGGTCGTCCCTTTCTCAATCAAAATCGCATCTCCTTGCCCCACGTCGTAGAAGCGGATCAAAAGTCCTTCCCCTCCAGATAAATAGGCTGAGAAACGCGGTTCTAGCGTCCAAAAGATTAGGAAAAAGACTCCTAAAAGAACTCCTAAAATCAGTTTTTCAGTTGTTTTCCGATTGATCCCTGGTAAAGAAACCATAATCCTCCTCCTAAAACCCCGAAATACAGGAGCAAAGCTAAGAAAGAGAACGGAGATATTTCAAAGTAGCCAAATTTAAGCGCCGAAAAACGTCCCACAATCCAGATAAAGTAATCCAAAAATACCCTCGCAGGAACTAATATCAAGTTAGCTATGCTCCTGATAACCAATCCGATTGTGGCTGTAGCCAGGCCGATATAAGTAATAATGGGAACTGTCCACAAAATAAGGGCGTTTACGACCGGGGAAAGTACCGAAACCGCCCCAAACCGGTAAGCTAAGAGCGGCCATACCAGAATTTGGGCCGAAATCGTGGTCAGAAAGTCCGCTCGCAAGAATCCTTTCCCCGGCACAATCCGATCAAACATTGGTAAGACCAAGATTAGTCCCAAGGTGGCAAGGAAAGACAGTTGAAAACTCAGCTCCCCGGCCCAAGACGGTTTGAAAATTAACATGGCTAAAACAGCTAGCAGAAAAGCGCGTAGAGCGTCACTCTGCCGCCCTAAAATCGTCCCAATCAGTGCAATTGAACCCATTAAAGCCGCCCTTACCACGGGAGGATTGGGCCCTACTAGCAGGACAAAAGCAGTCACGAATACCAGAGTGACAAAAACCCGGGCTCTAAGCGGGATAAAGACCAATGCGCGGGCCAGCGTATTCGTAATGACCGTTATGTTAAATCCCGAAACCACCACCACGTGCAAAGTACCGGTCACGCGCAGAGCTTCATAAAAATCCGGCGGAAAGCCGGACTTGATTCCCAAAATCATTCCCAAAAGCAAGGAAGAGTGGGGTTCGGGCAACCCCGATCGGACAAATTCGGCGATTGCTTCGCGCAAACCTTCCAGAAAATCCATTATTCCACCGTAACCTGGTCCTTGAGCTTCGCGTAAGTCACCGAACCGATGCCGGAAACGTTTTGGATCTCGGCGATAGTTTTAAAAGGACCGTTCTTCTTTCGATAGTCAATAATCCTCTGAGCAATGACTGATCCGATCCCAGGCAAGGACTCCAAATCCATCGCCGGAGCGGCATTGATGTTAATCGGCGAAGGTTGGGGCTTCGCTGTTCCCAAATCGCTCGGCGCAACTTTCTCAAAACCGGAAGTCTGCAGCGGCGAGGAAGACTTAGACAATTCGGCGATCCCAAAACCCAAAGAAACACCCGAACCCGCGATGATTAAAACCGAAAGAAGCAAAATTAAAGTTTGCCGATGCTTTTCGAGCATTGAGTTCATAGTTCTTAGTTCATAGATAGAACGCTCTTCTTTAAGCCGCTCAGCATCCGAGAAAGCTCAGTCAAACGTGAATGAAATTCTTCAAACTGCTCGTCAGAAAGTAAACTCCGCTGATGTGCTATCTGCAAAATAGGAATACACTCATAACAAGATCCTCGCGCAATATCAAGGAAACGTCTAAAATCCGCTTTAGAACGTGAGCTTCCTTCAGCTATGTTCAAAGAAATTGAAAGTGAGGAACGTCGAATCTGGTCGGTCAAGTTAAATGCATAATCTCGGGGCCACTTTTCCGTAGCCTCAAAAACTAGCTTGCCGACCTCTAATGCCTTTTGATAGACGTCCAGTTCTTCGAATCGAAACATATCTAGTAAGGCAGGAAAAATCTGGGACTATGAACCACGTGCTACGAACTCTTTGCTAATTCGTAACGAAGTTAATGAGATTATCGGGGATAAAAATGGTTTTTGCAACTTTCTTCCCGTAAAAATGGGGTTTGACGGAGTCCAGATCAGCAGCTAATTCGGTCACGGAAACCTCCCGCGTCCCCGCCGGCAATTCCAACTTCCCCCGCATTTTTCCGTCCACCTGAACAACGATTGTCACTTTTTCCTCGACGATCATTTTGGGGTCGTATTGGGGCCAAGACTGGCGGTGAATGCTTTCGCCCTCGCCCAGGCCGTGCCAGAGCTCTTCGGCCAAATGCGGGGCGTACGGCGCCAAAACTTTCAAGAACAGTTTCCAGTCTTCTCTCGCTACTCGATACTCGCTACTCGATACTTCGTTGATGAATTTCATCATTTCCGCGACCGCGGTGTTGAATTTGAGATTCAGTGCATCCTCTTCCACCTTCTTGATGAGCCGATGCAGCCGCCGCTGCAGTTCGTTGCTGGTTGCGGGTTGCTTATTTCCGATTATCTCTTGGTGGGATTTCCAAACCTTGTCCAGAAATCTCCTTACTCCCAAGACCCCCTTCGGATCCCACGCAATCGTCTGATCAAACGGCCCCATAAAGGCCTCGTACATCCGGAAGGTATCGGCACCAAATTCGGCCACAACTTCGTCAGGGTTAACTACGTTTCCGCGCGATTTGCTCATCTTCTGCCCATCCGGTCCCAAAACTACCCCGTGGGAAGTACGTCGGGCATACGGCTCTCTGGTTGGAACCAAGCCCAAATCTGACAACACCTTGTACCAGAAGCGGGAATACAGCAAATGCAGAGTCGTGTGTTCCATTCCGCCGTTATACCAGTCCACCGGCATCCAGTATTTCAGTTTATCGGGATCGGCGAACTTTTTATCGTTCTTCGGATCCGGATAGCGCAGGTAGTACCAGGAGGAGCCGGCCCAGTTCGGCATCGTATCAGTCTCTCTTATCGACTGCGAATTACAGATAGGACAGGGGGTTTCGACCCATTTTTTGATGCCGGCGAGCGGGGATGCCCCCGTTTCGGTAGGTTTGTAATTCTCAACATAAGGGAGCTTAACCGGCAAGTCCGCTTCAGATACTGGCACTACGGCGTACTCTTTGCCATCAATTTTACTGAACTCATACCCCTCTCGGGCTTCTTTTTTCTGTTTTTCGCTTTTTTCCTCCCAACAATTGCGGCAATAGACGATGGGAATTGGTTCTCCCCAATAATGCTGGCGCGAGAAAACCCAGTCGCGAAGTTTGTAATCCACGGTCTTCTCAGCTGATTTTTTCTGTACCAAAAATTGGGTAATTTTATCAATCGCATCTTTAGACTGCAAACCATCAAATTGGGCGGAATTAATCAAGGTTCCCCCTCTTTCAAAAGCCTCATTGGGAAATTTTGATTCTTTCTCATTTTTGATCACCTCTTTGCGCGGGAGATCATACTTTCTGGCAAACTCGAAGTCTTTCTGATCGTGAGCCGGCACCGCCATGATCGCGCCGGTCCCATATCCCGAAAGAACGAAGTCCGCCACCCAAACCGGCAATTTCTCTCCCGTAAGGGGATGTTGGGCATAAACTCCGGTAAAAACTCCGGTCTTTTCTTTTAGCTCCTCCTGCCGCTGAAGCTCCGACTTGGATAGGGATTTCAGGATGTAATCTTCGACCTCTTTTCTCTTTTCGCTTGGGAGTTTCTCCAAATAGTTTCGCCCCATTTCTGGAGATAAAACCAAAAATGTCGCCCCGTAGAGCGTATCAGCCCGTGTTGTAAACACGGGAATTTCGAATTTCGCCTCCGCTCTGCGGAGATAGCGATCTTCGACCGCCTCCTTTCGAATTTCTAAACGTTTTGAATTTGTTTCGGATTTAGGATTTAGGATTTCGAATTTAATGATTGCCCCTTCCGATCGGCCGATCCAATTGATCTGCTGAGCTTTGATATCCTCCCGGTAATTCACCGACTCAAGATCATCGATCAGCCGATCGGCGTAAGCCGTGATTTTGAGCATCCACTGGCTCTGCGTTCGCCGCGTCACGGGAGTACCGCAGCGCTCACACCTGCCGGCAATCACCTCTTCATCGGCCAGATTGATTTTGTCTTTGGGACACCAATTGACGGGAATCTCGGCCCTGTAAGCCAAACCCTTCTTGTAGAGCTGAAGGAAGATCCATTGGGTCCACTTGTAGTAATCTGGATCGGTCGTGTTGATCTCGCGCTCCCAGTCGAAGGAAAGACCCCAGGATTGGGCCTGTTTCTTCGCATTGGCGATGTTTTCCTTGGTCGTGATGGAAGGGTGGATCCCGGTCTTAATCGCATAGTTCTCCGCCGGCAACCCGAAGGCATCCCAACCGATCGGAAAGAGGACGTTGTTTCCCTGCATTCTCCTGAGGCGCGCCACCGTATCGAGGCAGCAGTAGCTCCTCCCGTGGCCGACGTGCAGCCGTTCGCCGGAAGGGTACGGAAACTCAATCAGGATATATTGCTTGGGATTCTTCGCAAAATCCTCTGCCCGGTAGAGTTTCTCTTTTTCCCAGTATTTCTGCCATTTGGGTTCAATTTTGGAATGGTCGAAAGACATCAGGAAAATCATAGCAGAACGAGCCGCTATTGTTTCACGCAACACTAGTTTTTCTTGACGTGGCAGTAATTACTCTGAAACGGCCTGGTTATAGGAACAAATGCTATTGTGGTCCTATAATGATGTATAGAAATAGTCCGATAACTGTTATTTGGCTCAACGCCAGGAGAAATCGATCAAACGTTTGATCTTTTGGCTGCGGAAATATCCGATGGAGTTAAATAGATGCATCGCAATGAAGAACAACCCAACTGCCTTTTCCCAAGGCCTGCCAAAGACCACGAATAAACCGATGCCTGCGAGGACGAGGTAGAAAATGGCCCAAAGCGACTTGAGCTTATAAAACCTAAGGACCGGTCTTGCCTCAATTGCCCCTTCCTTAATCTCCTTTATGTAGCGGAAGACAGTTCCGTTGATGAGTCCCAAGGCGAAAACTAAGGCAACGTAGCCGTATTGGAAACTACCGGCAAGCCACATACCAAAAAGAAGCCGTAACAGGTGGGTAATGGAGTTGACAACAATACTCAGGTATGGAACGTGTTTTGCCCAAAACGTGTAAACGATGTTGATTGCCAGGAAAGAAATCGCCATGTAAAAAACTCGCAGATCTACAAGATATGCGCCTAGAATGCCGGCGGAGATTAGGATTGCAGAGATCCGCCCGGCTTGGGATTTGGTGATCTCACCGACCGGAATGGGCCGGTCCGCTTTTTTGGGGTTGAGCCGGTCGAGATCTGCATCCACAATGTTGTTGAGCGTGTAAATGCCGCCATACAGCAGTGGCGCCAACACAAAAATTGTTTTTATCAAAAGAACCTCATCCTCTCCGGATATGACGAAATTCCTAGCTAAAAGAAAACCGAAAACGAGTTGCGTGAAAGTGAAGTAATCTTCCCAACGCGTTAGCCTAATATAAATCTTCAGCTTTCTTAGGAATTTACCCATCTTTCGAAGGATACCATTTTAGACTTTGACATTCTTTTCTTCTCTGGATAAAATGAACACCAATGCGTCCGATAATTCTCTTCGATATTGATCACACCTTAATCAACAATCGGAAGCTGGCTCCGTTGATCGGCCGCCATCTTTTGATGAAGTTTAAAATTCTAGGCCGGAAAATTTTCAATGGTGACTGGGAAGGGTTTCGTACCGCTTTTAAACCTGAGCTCTATGCTCTAGGATATCTTATTTTAGGTTCGGCGGAAGAATTTTCCAAACGCAAAGGCGTTTTGGAGAGGGGCTTCTTTAAACCCCATTTCTTCCGGGATTCCGTTTTTTCGGATGCCGTACCGACTCTTAAATATTTGAAGGACAAAGCGATTTTGGGAATTTTCTCCCAAGGGCCGCGTTCCTTTCAGATCTCAAAGCTCACTTTCTCGGGGTTGGAGAAGTTTTTTGAGAAGAGGTATATTTTCGTTTTTCCTCCTTTCAAGGCTACTCGCACCAAAGAAGTTTTGGATAAGCTTCCCAGCAAAAAAGTTTATTTCGTAGATGACCGCGAGGACGTTGCCCGAGTCCTTCTTAACCATAAAGTAAAGGTCTTTACTATCAATCGTGACAACGATTCACCCTCCCCCGCAGGCAGTATCAAGGTTAGCTCTCTAGAGGATTTAAAAAAGTTCTTTTGACTACAGAAAGATAATCCATCTTCAATTGAACAATGATGAGCTTAGATGAAGCCCTTAGATTGCCAGCGATTTTTCAAATCGCACTCAAATAGCGGCCTCTTCGGACTGAAGTACTTGACTGAAACTGAAAAAAAGCACTACTATGGATGGGTCAATGCGCGAAATCATTGCGAAATGGGCAGAAAAGTTCATTAACCTCGAAATCGTCGGGTTGGCTTTTTTGTTGCCGTTGTTCTTTCTACCGATCACAGTAGAGTTCTACGAGTTCAATAAACTGATCCTTCTTTCCCTCGCAGTGACACTGGGTGCATTAGCGTGGGGAATCAAAGCCGCGCTAACCGGGGATCTAGGAATCCGCCGCTCGCCGTTTGACCTCCCTGTCACTGCGTTCTGGCTCGCCAGTCTGGTTTCTACTGTCTTCTCGGACAACTACCTGACGTCGATCATCGGGCAATACGCCCGCTGGCATCCTTCGCTTTTCTCGGTTACGATCCTCACCGCCCTTTACTTCTTAGTCAGCTGGCACATCGACGGGAAAACACTCCGTAAGGCGCTGGTAGCGCTTTTCACCTCAGCAACGCTGGGGGCATTGCTGATTTGGCCACAGTATTTTGGCGCGAACTGGCTTGGGCAGGACTGGTCCAACCGCCCCACCTTTACTCCGTTGGGATCACCGACGATCCTCGCCGTCTTTCTCGGCGCGGTTTCCGGAATGATAGGGAAAGAAATCTTCACCTCTCAAAACCGCTGGGTAAAGATTGCCTTAGCGACAGACTTAGCTTTCTTCGCGGCTACCCTTGCATTGCTGGGAAGCGTTCCTGGCTGGGTCGCATTTGCCGCCAGCGTGCTACTTGCAATCCTAACATCGCCAATTGAAACGCTGAGAAATCACAAGATTCACCTCGCCGCATCTTTCGGCGCCGCGCTCGTCTTTGCCATTGCGGTTCTGGTTCCTCCGCTTTTTGGAAAAACAACTTTTCTCAACCAAGATTTCCCTAAAGAGATTACGTTGGACCTCGGCACCTCCTGGTCGGTTTCCGCCACCTCTTTCCGCCAAAAGCCGTTCTGGGGATCGGGCCCTTCTACGTTTCTGTTGGACTTTACCCGCTACAAGCCGCTGCGTTTCAACCAGACTCAACTCTGGACGATTCGTTTTGACAAGCCCTTCAACGAGTACCTTCTCTCTTTCGCGGAAGAAGGGATTATCGGGATCCTGGCATGGTTGATATTGATCACAGTTGTTGTTAGAGAAACCGTGCGAAGAAAAGGATGGGAAACTCTTTCTCTGGCCGGGGCCGTTTTGATTGGTTTCTTTTTCACTAACGCCACGATTTTGACGGCAGGCCTCCTTATGTTCGCCGCAGGAACAATCTCACCAAGGACAGAACCGGGCGCTGGAACGAATATGGTTAAGAAGGGCTGGAAGTATGCCCTTCCCCTTCTCGTAATCTTGATTGTAGGAGTCCTCGAACTCGTTTGGGTATACCGCGCCTACACCGCGGAGTACCTTCAAAGAAGGTCGCGCACTGGCAATAGTCTAGCGCAAGTTTACAGCGACCAGGTTAAAAGCACGTCCAAGCTTCCGTGGCAATCTTCCTACCGCCTCTCACTTTCCCAAACCAGCTTTCTCACAGCGAACGAACTTGCCAAGAAAGAAAATCCCACCGAGGAAGATCAACAGCAAATCAAACAGCTGATTGCCCAAGCCATCAGCGAAGCGCGTGTCGCCACCGATCTCAACCCCCTCAACGCCGGAAGTTGGGAGAACCTGGCTCAAATCTATCGCTCGCTGATCGGGGTTGCCCAAGACGCCGAACAGTGGGCTGCCGATTCCTATCAGAAGGCGGTTGGGCTGGACCTCTTTAATCCTCTCCTTCGGGTAGGCTTCGGAGGACTCTATTACCAGTTGGCAGAATACGATCTTGCGGAGGAACAGTTTCGCGCCGCGATAAATCTGAAACCGGACTTCGCCAACGCCCACTACAATCTCGGACGTACTTACCGGGAACTGGGTAATAAGGTACTGGCAATCCAAGAACTGGAAACGGCTTTGAAATTATCCGATCCTCAAGTTGAAGGTTACGAAGAAGCCAAGAAGATCCTCGACGAGCTTAAAGCCAAGTAAATATTCCTCAAATAATTAGATGTTTAAAAGAAAGGTCGCCCAAGGCGACCTAGCTTTTTGCTAAGCAAAAGTGGTGGAGACGATGGGATTTGAACCCACAACCTCCGCAATGCGAATGCGGCGCTCTACCATTGAGCTACGTCCCCAGGCAAAAGGAGCGGAGCACTCTCATTTCCCGCAACGCGGGAAAGCTAGCGATGCGATTGCATCGCGTCCCAACTGAGCTACAGGCCCGAGCTTCAAGCGAGGGCCTTGTTAGATGTTCGACGCTAGCCGAGCCGTCCAGACCCCTTAAGAATCCTGGTGGAGCCAAGGGGAGTCGAACCCCTGACCTCATACATGCCATGTATGCGCTCTACCAACTGAGCTATGGCCCCCAATCTGGTGGAGCCGGGAAGGATTGCACTTCCCCATTAAATGTCCGCGTCGAGCGCGGCAGCCCCAAGCGAATTAATTATACCAACAGAATCGAATAATAGGATGTTAAACTACTCCCAGTCAAGAAAAGGAGGGGACCGTGCATGTTAATCGTGAACTTGACTGTGAGAGTTCCGAGTACGAGGAGATTGAAAGCAAACCTCACATCATGCTGGTAAGCGCCAGTTGGCATCAAGGGGGCAGGTGGAATACCGAATGGAGATGCTCCGTTGATTGGTTCAAGAGCCGAGGGTTCATGCAGGGAGGAGAAGGGGGTAATGTCATCTTCCACTTCGGGAAATCCTACCAGCAGGCTTACTCCCAGGCACTGGGGTGGGCGAAGAAGCTCGGGCTGCCGTTTGTCAAAAGCGGAGGCGCGGGGGCGATTTTGGTTTGGGTTCCGGATAATAAGCGGACCCCTGAACAAAGAGGTCTCCTGTTTCAGCTTCTAACAGTCAAGAGCGAGAGAGGGTTCAAAAAGATTAAGAAACGCATCGAACAAGGACGGAAATAAAGCCCGTCCTTTTTTATTTAATTACTTAAGAAAGATGAGAGGGTTAATCTTTTGGCCGTTGCAAAGCAATTCAAAGTGCAAATGCGGACCGTAAGCGACTCCTGATTCACCTGAAACCGCCACTATATCTCCCTTGGAAACCTTTTGTCCTACCCCGACAAGCCACTTGGAAATATGCGCGTATCGAACTTGGTACCCGTCATACCCATCCCCAACAAGGTCGATAAAGACGTATGCTCCATAACCGTAATTGCAGGACGGGCCAAAAGAAAAGCAGGGAGCTGGATTGCCCCCGGCCGCGACCACCGTCCCGTCGGCCGGAGCATAGAGATCTTCAAAGTTAGCCGCAAAATCAATGGCGCGGTGAGAAAAGGTAAAATCGCCAATTTTTAACTTGGATTTGGTGGGCCAACCGAGATCCAACGGGCCGCAGGACCCCAAGGCCGTTTCCAAAGATGAGGCTGTAAGTTGCGCCCCAGTCGGAGTCGGGATAAAAAGTTGCTTACCAACCGGTAAAGCGGCCTTGTAGGAACCGAATAAATAATTAAGCTCAATCACGCTCTGGGGATCGGCCGAATAGCGGCGGGCTAAACTCTCCACCGTATCGCCTGATTTAGCTGTGTAGGAAAATCCCTCTAGCGGAGGAATCGTCAAAACTTGGCCCGGAGAGATACGGTAGGAACCGTCTTTGCCGGTTTTAAGGTCGTTGGCCGAAGCAATGTCGTCCGGAGTCCTGGTGAAGTTGGCGGCGATTTCGTAAAGATCTTCACCCTCTTCAACCGTGTATTGGAAGGATTCAACCCGAGTAAGCTGGGACTCCTCGGTGTTAAGCTCGGTTTTGTTTTCCAAAATAAATGGGTTGAGCGAGGAAAAAGTTTTGGGCTTTTTGAAAATAATGCCGCCCAAACCGGCGGTGACAACAAGGAGGGAGATGGAAACGCCGACCAGAGTCGCGTGCGCAAACGGGAAAGACAGCTGGCCCTTTCTCCTGATAAAAAGCCGGGCAAGCCAGCTTTTAAGCTGTTCAGTTAACGTAAATCCGGAGAAAACAGTCCGAAACAAAACCGCGAGCACACCTCTAACTCGCCGGAAAAGATAAGTGGGAAATAAACCGGTAAAGGCCCAAAGATCCTCGATAAGAGTTTCTTTTTTCCCCTCCTCCATTAACCCCAGCCGGAGCTGTGATCCGTTCAAAAGGGATAAAGGAGGGCGTTCTTCTGCCCTATCCATAAGTGCTGTCCCTTGCTTGCGCTCGAGTTGCCCTTTCGCAAGAAAGCTAGAGCTTTAGCTCGTCACTCGCTTACGCGAAGTACCTCCTTTTAAGCACAAAAATGAGCAGGGAACCTGCCTGGAGGCAGGTAACGCCTTAATGGGCGTTGCATTTAGGGACAAGGGAAGATTAGCAAAATAAAGGAGAAAAATCAACCTTAAGGGCCTTTATTTGGCTTCTTTGAGGGTAGACAAAAATTCCTTGTTGCTCTTGGTCCTGCGCAAGCGGCTGACGACCAGCTCGGTCGCTTGATCGCCGAGCGTGTCAACCATCCGGCGAAGCGTATAAATCTGTTCGAGCATCGTCTTGTCAAAGAGAAGCTCCTCATGGCGCGTGCCGGACTTAACAATGTTGATCGCGGGGTAGATGCGACGTTCGGCCAAATTGCGATCCAAATGCAGTTCCATATTGCCGGTCCCTTTGAACTCCTCGTAAATGAGGTCATCCATCCGGGAGCCCGTGTCCACCAGCGCAGTCGCGATAATCGTCAGCGATCCGCCATTTTCGAAGTTCCGGGCGGCGCCAAAAAAGTGTTTGGGAGGATAGAGCGCAATCGGGTCAAAACCGCCGGACAGCGTCCGCCCCGAAGGTGGCACGACCAGATTGTAGGCCCGGGCAGCCCGGGTCAAAGAATCCATTAAAATCACCACGTCCTCTCCGGCTTCCGCAGCGCGCTTGGCTTTCTCCAAACACGTCTCGGCGATCCGAACTTGGTCCTCTCCGGTCTCATCAAAGTTGGAGGAAAAAACCTCCCCCTTGACTGAACGGGAGATGTCGGTCACCTCCTCGGGACGCTCCCCGATCAGGGCGACCATTATCCTAACTTTGGGATGGTTGAGGGTAATGCCGTTGGCGATATCTTTAAGCAGCCAGGTTTTTCCGGCTTTGGGCGGGGAGACAATCATTCCGCGCTGGCCTTTGCCGATCGGTGCAAAAAGATCAATCAAACGGGTGGAAAGGGGGGCCTCATCGGTTTCCAACTTCATCCATTCGTTCGGGAAGATCGGGGTCAGTCGATCGAACCGCGGCCGCTTCTGGGCTTCCTCGGGCGTCATTCCGGCCACTTTGACGACTTTCAAGAGCGAGAGATACCGCTCCCCTTCTTTAGGCGGGCGGGCGATCCCTTCGATCGTATCGCCCATCCGCAGGTCCAACCGGCGGATCTGCGAAAGGGAAACATAAACGTCGGAGGGGAGATCTCCCTCTTGCTCGACTTCGGAACGCAAAACGCCATAATCGGCCAAAATCTCAAGGACCCCTCCCACCGAGATTGTTTCGCCCCGATAGGGCTGGTCTTCGCCGCCGTTCCGGCGCGCGTAGCCGTTCTCGCGATAAGGACGGGATCGGGGATATTCAGACGAAGGTTGGATTTGTTCTTCCATGAAAATAGTTATTAGTTGACAACAGCGAGGGTTTCGAGAAAGCGCAGACCCCGCGATGTTTGAGCTAGCGAAAGCTTACGACCCCGTGCTTTGAGAAAGATTTCGCGATCCGCCTGAGGCGGAAGCGAGTCCGCGGGGCGAGAACTTAGAAACCCGAGCGATCTAATGGGTAGACAACCACTGCCCCTAGTTGCCTACCCGATCTGATAATAGCACATCAGCAATGATTAGTTTCAAGTAATTAGTAGTTAGGAATTTCCGCTCCCAACTAGCTACTAGCTACTCGCAACTTGCTACTTTTTAGAGATAACGGTACAGTTTGACCTTGCGGAGCAAGACTCCCAGGTAAACCAAGTAACCAGAGATAACTAACACATCCGCCGCTCCAGTGTCAGGAAGCGTCTCCGCTCCCAAAACCTCACCGACCTTTACGGTTGTCTGGGCGGCGCATTGAATCCCGGCGGTATCCGCGTTAGGGAAGAAGTGGACAATTGATTCCGCCAAAGCGTTGTTCGGAGCGTCGGCCTTTACTTCGGCTTGAAAGGTAACCTCCAACCACTCTCCGTCGTTAAGTTTACCGACGTTCAAAACCTTATCGGGATGATCGGGACCACCCAAAGTAACCCAAGTGTCATCAATCGGACCACCGCTGCCACCCAGGCTGTCTTTCCAAAAAGTGGATCCGGGAACATAGTCAACATAAGGTGAAAAAGCATGACCATCCGCTTGACGGCCGGGAACTAGAAGGATATCGCCAATTTGAACTCCGGTGTTGTTCTCAACCCTAAAGTTGTAAGTGAGAACATCGCCCCGCTTAGCGGTGGCCTTATTTACGGAAAGATCGCCGTCCACGACGATATCGGCAGAAGTCGCATTAAAAAGCGGAGCTGCAACCAACCCCAGGGTAACTAAAATTGTTGCGAACAAAACTTTCCAGCTTTTCATAACTTCTCTAATCATACCCCGAATCCTATAGTTGTCAATAGGCTGGGTAACTATCCTAAATCATCCAGATAACTGAATTGCTTAGGAAAGCCCAGCACCTTGAGTTTGCGCTCAAAGGTGCTGGGTCCACACTCTCGCTCTCGTCACCGAACCGGAGTAGAAACAGGCGTCGGTGACCATTCCGTCGGAGCCGGGATGGAAGGCAAGGGCGAAACCGGAGTTTCGCAGTTGCAGTCCACCTTAGTCGGCTCTGGCGACGGAGGCGGGTCTGTCGGCGGAACATCCGTCGGCGGAACCGGCGTCGGCCCAGGCGGATTCGTCGGGACCGGCGTGCTTGCAGGCACGACCGGAGTCGGCGAAGCCGAAACTGGAGCCACATCGCAAACGATCAGGAAATTGTAGACGAGTGTCTGTCCTGCAAACTCGACAGGAACCAAGTTCCACCCATCCGAGTCCGTCCCCAGCGTCCAAACAGCACAACCGAGAGGCGGTGTGACGCTCACCCAATATTCGGGAGAAACATCTCCCTCCCAAAGGGCAACTTCCACGCCGTCGCGGAAAACTAATTCCGTTTTCCGCTCCCCTTCCAAGGGGTCTCCGCCCCGGCTGATGGAAATGATCACCTCCACACCCGGCAAGCGGCGCCAGATACCGTAGTTGGTGTCCAGCTGAAGAGTGTTCACCACGAGGTGGATATCCTCGGACACCAGGAAGGTCGGTTCATCGACCGAAGTCGAGACAACCGTTGGCACAAGAACCGCAGTCGGCGTCGGCGACCCTGTCGGAGGAAGAGAATTCCCTTCAGTCGAAGGCTGGGTTAGATACCACAACGTCAAAAACGCGCCGAGCGCTGCCAGCAAGAGAAAGACCACAAGCAAGATCACCACCCAATTCACCTTCCGACCCTTCTTGGGGTCGGCAGGGACGGGGGGCTGGGCCGGCGCCTTCGCCTTCGGCTTGGGCGCGGCCTTAGGGGTAATCCCCAAAGCCTTGACCGCCTTCGCCCGATCCATCTTACGCTTAAAGCGCTTGCCCTCGCGGGCCTTCTGCCATTCCTCGAACTTGATCTGCAACAGAATTAAGATCGAGGAATTCTTCACTGTCTGGCGAACCACCGTGGTGGAAACGCCGGACGGGTCGGCCTTTTTCTCGGCCATGTTGACCTCCTTGGTCAATAGATTTGGTTTTTAAAAACGAGAGTCGATCAGAACCCAACTTGCGTTGGAGTCTGATTACTCTCTAACTCTCAAGAGTAACACGGGCGTCCAAAATTTCAACCCCAAAAAGAACAAGGCAAAAAAGGACGCGATCCCACAGATCGCTAACTTTTTGCGCCTGAAAAACAGGCACAAAAAGAGAGCGAGCCCCTGCCCAAAGCTCGCTCTAATTGGTAATTTAGCAAGCTGAGATGGGCTTGTCAAGTCTTATAGTTGTAAAGAACTTCGAGCTTAAGTATACCTTATAGTTAATGACTATGCAAGAATCAACTCCTCCTATAGTATTTGATATCTGGAGAAAATTTCCGGTAAAAAGCATCTTTAAGCGGAAAAAAGCGAAGCGAGCAATTCGGTCACGGTTGGGTACTCATCGGCTCCGACGGCCTCTAAACCCAGCTTCTTGGCGTGTTTGCGGCGCTCCTCCTCCCCGGTGACGAACTTGATTTGCCCATTTAGTCCCACTTCCCCGAAGAAACAGAGCTTGGGAGGAATGGGCTTCTTGAGCCGGGCGGACGCCACCGCGACTGCAATCGCCAGATCCGCGGCAGGTTCAAAAACCCGCATTCCCAGCGAGCTTTTGATGAAGATATCCGAACGGGAAAGGCTGATACGCCCGTATTTCTCCAGGACCGCCAGAATCAGGAGAGCCCGCTTGGAAGCAATTCCCTGGGTAGTGCGCTTGGGATAAGCGTAGGAGGTTGAAGAGGTCAGCGCCTGAATCTCCAGCAAAAGCGGGCGGGTGCCCTCCAACGCCACCATCAGCGCCGAGCCGGGAGAAGAACGATGATGCTTGAGAAAAGCGGCGGAAGGATCGGTGACCTCCTCCAAACCCTTCTTCCCCATTTCGAAGATTCCTACTTCGGAAGTCGCGCCGAACCGGTTTTTCTGCGACCGCAGAACCCGAAGGGAAGAGAACTTATCTCCTTCAAACGCCAAAACCACGTCCACAATATGTTCCAAGAATTTAGGACCCCCGATCGCAAAGGTTTTGGTGACGTGCCCAGTCATTATGACCGGCACGTTTTGGGCTTTGGCAAAGTTGGTCAGCTGGGCGGCAGCGTACTTGAGCTGGGATGGCGAGCCGGAAGATCCGGTGACATTCTCGGAAGTCGTGGTCTGGAGAGAATCCACCACGACCAACCCTAATTTGCTCATTTCGGAAAGCTCAGAAAGGATCAGTTCCAAATCGGTTTGGGCGAGGAAATAGAGATTATCGGCGGCGATCCCCAACCGCTCCGCCCGCCCCGCGATCTGTTCTTCGGATTCTTCGCCGGAAACGTAAACCACCGGGCTTTTCTGGCCGATCTTTTCGGCGACCTGCAAAAGCAGGGTGGACTTGCCGATTCCCGGAGGGCCGGAGAGCAGAACCGCCGAACCGGGCACGATTCCCTCGCCCAAAACCCGATCAAACTCCCCGATGTCAGTCAGGAGCCGTAAGACAGAAGTCTGGGAGATTTCGGACAGCTTTTTCGGTTTCTTTGCCTCCCCTCTGTTCACTGATCCCTGATTACTAATCTCTTTTAATGTATTCCACTCCCGACAAAACTGACACTGCCCCTGCCAGCGCAGGTGCTCTCCGCCGCATTCACTACAAACAAAGAGAACTTTAGATTTAGGCACGGATTTAGTTTAACACTGGTAGACGAAGTGGGAAATGAGAATTGCGAAGCTGGAATTTGAAGTGGGATGTGGAAATATTTGATCTGATTCAACTTCCAATTTCTAATCTCAATATCTAGCTTCTAACCTCTAACTTCCAACTTCCAAATTAGCACCAAGCGGCGCCGACGAACCTTTCCTTAGATACCTGCAGGGCTGGTAGACTACATGAAATGCACCCCACCATTATCAAAACCGCCAAATCGGCTGTGAATTTACTGGTACATTCAGAAGATGGGAGACAGAAAACCTATGCCCGCCTTATTGGAGTGTATGAAATTTTTACCACTCCTCTAAACTATTTATCGGAAAACATAAAGGATCTCCGCTTCACTCTAATCAAAAAACCTAAGTACACTAGCCCCGAATTTACGGAAACTTTTCGCCTGGCAGATTCCCCGGCTAAAATCAAAGCCATTCGGGAAAAGTCGCCCAACCACCTCCTGATTACTCTCGCCGCCGGCGAAGGAGTACGCTGGCAAGGGGAAGGGCTCAAGCAATTAGCAGTGGTCGACAAAAAGCCCCTTATCGAACATCAACTTGATCGCGTCCCATCCGCTCTCGTCGTTTCCCATCATCCCCAACTCCATAAATATCCCCATGTTGTTCCTGCGAAACACCAATTTATCCTCGAAACCCTGCTCTCCACCAAGACCCTCTGGACAGATCGGACCACCATCCTTTTGGGCGACGTCTACTTTGATCCAGCCGATCTAAATCTGGTTCTTTTATGCCGGGAGGAGTTCGCCGTCTTCGGCTCAAAATCCCAGGTCGAAATCTTTGCCCTCTCTTTTACTAAAAATTACCATCCCCAAATCCTTCATCATCTTTACCGCGCCCTTGACCACGCTTACAATGGGGGCCGGGGCAAGCTCTGGGAGTTTTATCACAGTTTTATCCACAGTCCGCTTAGTAAAAAACGCGCGTTAGGGGGCAATTTTGTAAATCTGTCCGAAACAACGGATATTGATTCCCTAAAAGACTACCGCAACCTCGTAAAGAAACGGCCTTTCAAGAAACGTTGACGAGGGGTTATCTCCAAGCGGCGCCGACAGCTTTGAGGGAAAGGGCAATCTTCTGTTTCTTGGGGTCAACTTCCAACACGCGGGCTTCCACCTCATCCCCTTCGGACAGCGGACCGGTGGTTTCGGTGACGTGGATTAAACCCTCAATCCCGGGTTCCAGCTCCACAAACGCGCCAAAATCGGCGATTTTTGTCACCTTTCCTTTGATCTTGGAACCGACGGTGTACTTCTCGGCGATCTTCTCCCAGGGGTTAGGCAAAGTCTTGCGGTGGGAGAGCATAACTCTTCCTTCTTCCGGATTCACCTCGGTGACCACCACCGAGAGCTTGTCCCCGGCCTTAACCACCTTGGTCGCATCCGCCGTTTTCTCCCAAGAAAGCTCGGAAACGTGCACCATCCCCTCAAAGTCCCCGAACTTAACAAAAGCCGCGAATGGCGTAACCGAAGTAATTTCGCCCTCGTATTTTTCCCCAACCTTAATCTTGCCTAAAGCGGTCTGCTCCTGCGCCCGCTCACCCTTGCTCAAAGCCTCCCGCTCAGAGAGAACCAGCCGATCAATGTCACGATTGAGCTCGATGATTTTGGCTTTGACCACTTTTCCGGCCAGTTTTCCGGAATTTGCGAGCATTTTGTTGGCGAGAGCCAGGTGGGAAAAGGGAATAAAACCCCGCAGTGAGCCCATGCGGGCCACAACCCCGCCGCGGTTCGGGCCGAGAATCTCAACTTCCAAAATCTTTTCCTCCTCGTAAGATTTCACGGCTTCGCGCCAGTCGCGCTCGATCTCCGCCTTTTTAAGGGAGAGAAGAATAAATCCGCGGTTATCCTCGGATTGAATCACGGTTGCCAAAACCTTGTCGCCGGGTTTCAGCTTCGCCGCGGTTTCGGCCTCATCTTCCAGTTCGAGGCCGGTCACCAAACCCTCGGCTTTCGCACCGACATTCAAAATGATTTCGTCTTTTCCTTTGGAAAGGACGATGCCTTCAACGACATCTCCCGGTTTGAGCTGTCGAACTTTCGCCACCGCTTTTTCCAAAAGCGCCCCCATATCATTGGTCATAACGGGAGAATTATAACAGACAAAACAAAAAAAGCCGGCTAGCGTTAGCCAGTCGGCTTGATCAAACTCTGACGAGCGCTCCGGCCGTTAGGCTAAGATTCCTGCCTTGTAGAGGCCGATGATCTCATCAACCTTTCGCAACTGAAGAACGCGCGCGGGGTCAACCTCAGCGTCGGACCCTTCTCCGAGCCAGGTGTAGTAGGGGATGTAAATGGCGCTGATTCCTGCCTCGAGCGCCGGCTGAACATCCGATGGGTATGAATTCCCCACGCTGTACATCCGGCTTACCGGAAAGCGTCGTTGATGCTCCTCAAACGTTCCCTTGTTTTTGGAGTCCACGATGTATATCTCTTCACCAAACCAGCGATCAAGGTCAAGAGCGACGATCTTGTAATCCTGTACGAGCACCTCGCCCTTGGTGATGAGAATCTGAACATCGCCCTGTTCCCGGATGTAATCCAGGGTTTCTCTAGCGCCCTTCACGAGACCCTGCTGCTTATAGCCGAGCGGGTCAAAGGCCTCCATGCCGATCATCTTGATCCGGCGGGCAACCAACTCTCGATACTCGCCGTAGCCACGTTCACAAAGCCACTCGTAGGTTTTCACCAACGATGTGGGGAAGCGTTCCATCCCGTAGCCGTAGGGCTTTCCCGTATCGGGGTTCTCGGCCCGGATGAGATCCTTGTCAATCTGCTCGGAAAGAGTACCGAGCGTGCGCAGCTCAATGAGCCGGTAGTCGAACAGTTCGAGGAGATAATCGTGGAATTTCGAGAAAGCCCGCGAATATGCCCAAGACGTCCACATCAGGGTATCATCTAGGTCCCAGAGGAACACGCGCGGCTGCTTGCGTGGCGCCATTTCGGCCTCCTTTCTTTGGTTTTTGTGTTAATAACGAACAGATACGAACTAAAAAATAGATTACTACAGGTCTATTTATTTGTCAAATCGGGGGAAGAAAAAAAGCCGATCGGGGTTAGCCGGTCGGCCTGATCAGACTTTGATACTCTGATACGATCTGGGTGATCTGCAGGAACCGCCGCGATCCTGGGGGAGGCTCTTTCTCCAACTCCCCGTGATCCCAGACCGAAGGGTGCGGGATGTAGATCGGTAGGTAGCCGGCTTTGGCAGCTGGAATCAGGTCCGAGCCGATCGAGTCCCCAACCATGATCGCGGCCTTGTCTCGATGAAGCTTCCGCAGCTTCTTCAGAGTCCGCAACTTGTCCCACCAAATCACGCGGTACTCTCGCTGGCTAGGGAAGAAGCGGCGAAGGTTGTAGCCGCGCCACTTCATCCACTGCACGACGGGGTCTCCAGCGGTGACGCAATAGATCAGGTCACCCCTTTCCTGCAGAAACGCCAACGCCTCTTCCGCCCCGGGCAGCATTCCCCGATTCCGGTAGGTTTCCTCGGAAAGGGCCGACACGCCGATTTCCCAGGTCTCTCGTTCGATCTCCGGATCGACGCTCATCCCAAAGTTTCGACAGAGACCGCGATAGGCCTCGACCATCGAGGTGGGGAAACGCTTCCGATGCGCCCGCATCGTTTTGAAAAGTTCCTTCTCGCTTTCTCGAAGAAGACCCAGGAAATCCGGAACGAACTTATCGTAGTGCGGCGCCCGGTGCTCCATCCTGTTAATGAACATCAGCTCCCAGTGAAAAACCGCCCGGGCGTAGTCAATGCCCGAAGTAATCAGCGTACCATCGAGGTCGAAGACCCAAAGGTTCACAGAATCTCTCCTCCCGCTTTCAGCGGAGCCCCGCCAGAGGCGGTGGCTTCCGTGTGGTTTTGGTTAAGTTAAATATAAGGTGGAAAGCAGATGAGGTCAAGAGGCAGCAAAGGCGTGGTATCATTTTTAAGATAGGGCGAATAGCTCAGTTGGTTAGAGCACTGTCCTGATAAGACAGGGGTCCCTGGTTCGAATCCAGGTTCGCCCACCAGCAAACCGATGGAGAACGAAGGTTGTGGCGCTATCATTTTCATAATTTTAGTTATCCTCGGAATTTATTTCTTTTTCATCAAAAAAGACACGTGGCAAGGTGTTTTCTATCCCAATGGCTGCTTGGTTTGTGAGGATCAATATATTTACAGTCCACAATTTGAAGATCGGGCTTCTTGCATCGAATGGGGAATAAATCTTGAGCAACAGAGAAGTAACCCCAGCGACGATTTCGAGTGTGGAAAAAATTGTAAGACTGATCAATCCAGTGGTTTATCTGTTTGTGAAGAGACTGTTGATTATTAACTAAGTCGCGGTAAATTTCGCTATTACACCAAAAAAGCCTCCGAGAACGGAGGCCTTTTTGTTTGAAGAACAAGAGCAAGGAAGGAACCAACGGTGATTTTTAAAAGCAAATCACCAAACTCAACCATGGATCCGGCGTCGTGATAGCCAGATCCTTAAAATTCCTGCCCGCTTTCCCCCATTTGGTCATACGAAGAAAAGCCTTGGAATGCAAGAATTTTGGATACTCCTTAGAAAGGAGGTGATCCAGCCGCAGATTCCCCTACGGCTACCTTGTTACGACTTAATGTTAATCGCTGGTTCCCGCTTGGTCCGCCTTGCGGCGGGCTTCAGCGAGCCCCAACTTTTCCCATTTGACGGGCGGTGTGTACAAGACCCGAGAACGTATTCACGGCCGTATAGCTGACCGGCCATTACTAGCGATTCCAACTTCATGGGGGCGAGTTTCAGCCCCCAATCCGAACTGAGACGACTTTTGAGGATTAGCTTAGCGTTGCCGCCTTGCAACCCGTTGTGGTCGCCATTGTAGCATGTGTGTGGCCCAGGGTATAAAGGCCATGCTGACTTGACGTCGTCCCCTCCTTCCTCCCGGTTGCCCGGGCAGTCTTCCGTGACATTTCTAACACAGAATAGGGGTTGCGTTCGTTATGGGACTTAACCATACAGCTCACGCCACGAACTGACGACAGCCATGCAACACCTGTGCAAGCTCCCTTGCGGGTCGCTTCCGTTTCCGGTCGCTACCACTTGCATGTCAAACCCTGGTGAGGTTCTTCGGTTATCATCGAATTAAACCACATGCTCCACCGCTTGTGCGGGTCCCCGTCAATTCCTTTGAGTTTTAGCCTTGCGGCCGTACTCCCCAGGCGGGACACTTAACGCGTTAGCTTACGCCACCTCTTGCGAGATAGCTAGTGTCCATCGTTTACGGCTAGGACTACACGGGTATCTAATCCGTTTCGCTCCCCTAGCTTTCGTGCCTCAGTGTCAGGAAAGGCCCAGGTGGCTGCCTTCGCTTTCGGTGTTCCATCGCAGATCATCGGATTTCACCCCTCCTTGCAATGTTCCGCCACCCCCTACCTTCCTCAATTTCGGAAGTATCTCAACACGTTCCGCGGTTGAGCCGCGGGATTTAAGCCGAGACTTCCCGAAACACCTACGCACTCTTTAAGCCCAGTAAATCCGGATAACGCTCGCCCCCTACGTTTTACCGCTGCTGCTGGCACGTAGTTAGCCGGGGCTTAATCCTTTACCTTACGGCAAATTAAGAAGTTTACAATCTTTCGACCTTCATCCTTCACGCGGTGTCGCTGCATCAGACTTTCGTCCATTGTGCAAGATTCCCGATTGCTGCCACCCGTAGGCGTATGGCCCTTATCTCAGTGCCATTGTGGGGGGCCATGCTCTCACACCCCCTACCCGTCGTAGCCTTGGTAGGCCGTTACCCTACCAACTAGCTGATGGGACGCGGGCCCATCTCCAAGCGATAAATCTTTACCCTTGCGGGACTATCGGTAATTATCCCCGATTTCTCGGGGTTATGACCGACTTGGAGGTAGATTCCCACGCGTTACTCACCCGTCCGCCACGTGCGTCCCGACTTGCGTCGGGATCACGTTCGACTTGCATACCTTAGGCACACCGCCAGCGTTCATCCTGAGCCAGGATCAAACTCTCAAAAAAGCGCAATTGCGCTCGACGTTCCTTCCTTGCTCTTGCTCTTTAACTAAATAATTGTTGTTTCCGGACAGAAACATAAATTGATGTTTCTTGAAAGAAACAGAATAGTGCTCCTTTGTGTGCACTATTACTGGAATTGATTGGAAAAAAATATATTGTCAAGGTGCTTTGGACTTCACCCTTCGACTGCGCTCAGGGTAATGGCTATGCCATTAAAAAAGCCCCATGCGGGGCCCAAAAAGGGTGAAAAGAATTTGTTTCTTTTATTCCCGCATACCGCACAACTGTAACTTGAGCGGAGCCAGAAGTCAATAGGACGCCCCGCGAAATGGGCGGGGCTATCTATGTGTTAACGATCTTACGATCGCGTCCAATAGGCACCCGAGCGTTAGCGAGGCGCCTCCTTCCGAAGGAAGCTAGGTCGCCAACGGCGGCCGTCTTTGTTCCCGCCTTAGGGCGGAAAACAATTGGACGCTTTGTTCCAAAGCTAGCTATTTGAGGGCGTCAAATAGTGTTAAGGGAATGCGAGCTTGCAGCGAGCACCTTTTATTTAGAAGCGATTATCCCACCACCGATGACTTCCTTCCCTCGGTAGAAGACTGCGGACTGGCCGGGGGCCACACCAAAGGTTGGCTCCGCCAACCTAGCCAGTAACTTGTTGCTTGTAGCTAGTAGTTTCGAATCAAGAGGCAAAATGGTTGCGGGCATGATTTCACCCAAATGCCTTATTCTGATTCCCACTTTTTGCCTTTTACCTTTTGCCTTTTGCCGAACAACCCAGTGCGGATTTTCGACCAAAAATTGCTTCACTTTCGACTCTTCTCCGCGCCCGACGATGATCGTGTTGGTCGTCACATTCTTGCCAATGACGTAGAGCGGCAAGCCGGTTGGTTTTCCACCAGAGGCGGACCAGCCTTTGGCTGGAAAGATTCGAAAACCGTGCCGCTGGCCCTCGGTAAAGAACCAAACGCCGTCGTGCTCGCCGATGATTTCGCCTTTTGAGTTGACCACCGAACCGACCTTCGCCGGCAAGTTCTCACGGAGGAACTTGGCGATCGGTACCGGCCCGATGAAACAAACTCCCATACTCTCTTTTCTGGAGTAATTCGGCAATTTGAAATCCCGAGCCAGCTGTCGTATCTTTGACTTTTTGTACGCTCCGATCGGAAACAAAATGTGTTCAAGCTGTTTTTGCGTCAAAGTATACAAGAAGTAACTTTGATCCTTGCTTTCATCGACCCCGCGCAAAAGCGAGTAGCGCTGCCTCGCAGCTTTAGTTATTAGTTCGTAGTTCGTAGATGGATCATCTTTCCTCCCACTATGAACTATGAACTCCGAGCTCTCAACTACCCTCGCGTAATGGCCGGTCGCAACGTAATCCACCTTGAGCTCGCGAAGCGCCTTTTCCATAAACAAGCCGAACTTGATCTCGCGGTTGCAGACGACGTCCGGGTTGGGGGTTCGGCCGGCTTTGTATTCGGCGAAAAAATACTTGATGACCTTGTCTTTGTATTCTCGGCGCAAGTCCCAAACCAAAATCGGGATCTCCAAATGCTTAGCCACTCGCACGGCCGCCTTGCGATCCTCCGGCGAGGTGCAGTAAGGGCCTTCGTCGTAGCAATACAAATGCACGCCAATGACTTCGTAGCCCTGCTCTTTCAGCAGCGCCGCGGCGACGGCGGAGTCTACCCCACCCGATATCCCAACCGCAACGCGAATCGGTTTGTTTTCTGATCGCTTCATAGATTTGAGTTTAACAGCAAAAGGACGGCCCGGATTCGCCGGACCTAGCATTCCGAGGAAATGAACGGTCGCCTGAGGCGACCTAGTTTTTGCTTTAGCAAAAAAGAAAAAGGACCCTTGGAGTTCAAGAGTCCTTAGGAACAGAATCACTCCGGTTCGGAATCGAATCCCTCATCCAGATCCAACCCGTCTCCGTCCAGACCAGGATCTTCCTCACCGCTGGGTGAGTGATCAAAGTCGTCCGGATCGGGACCGGGAAGCATTCCCAACAGATTGAGCTCGCGGATCCCCAACAGCACGCCGGCGATCTGCGCCGAAGCCTGGGCGGCGGCGATTCGAACCTCCATCGCGAAATTGCTCTTGCGCAAGGCAAAATCGCTGATGAAGATGAAGAGCTCCTCCAGCTTCTGCTGCATCTGCGGCAACGGCAGTTGCTTAGTCACGCTCTCCTCCTGTGAACTCCTCAACCAGATCGGCGAAGCCGAAGACGTTGAGGTAGCGAAAGACTCCGGTGGGAAGATCAAAAAAGGTCGTCCCCAGGAAGCCGATCGTCCCCCCCGTTTCAGGGACGTGAAGGAAACCGGCTTCTTTCAACGCCTGAAGCGCGTGGCGCAGATTCGGCGCCTCCAAGCAGGGCAGAGAGGCATCATCGAACCGGAAATGAGCGGCGGGACTGATCAACCCCCGACTCTGCGCGGTAAAGATCAAATCCCCCAAAAGACCGGTTTCCACGCATGCTCCCTGTTCCCGCTCGCGGTTCTTCTGAACCGCAATCCAGATGAGACCCAGCAGGGTCCCTTGGCGGGGAGAAAGATACGTTGGCCGGTACATCACCGTTTGGCCTTGCCCAGGCAACATCGTTCCCTCCTTCTCGGATTAACTTGCTGTCCCAAATATAAGGCGGGGTGGAAAATAAGTCAACCCGTTCGACCGTTTCGACTTGCGCTCAAGGTGGTGAGCAGGGTCGAACCACGCACTGCGCTCGCTCCGGGTTAAAGCTTCCTAAGATTGGGAAGGTGACGGTCGTAAAAGAAGAGGATCTCTTCGTTTCGGGCCGCCAATTCCGCCTTGACGCGTTCACGAATTTCGGAAGAATCTACGGACCTCTTGCCCTTCAGCCAGCCTCTAACCTTCTCGGTCACTTCCTCCGCCAATCTTTCACAGGAGACCTCGTCGCAGAAGGCCGCCGCCGTCGCGCCGTAGATCGAGGC